>Ga0118677_10000065_pt1 | contig 195910 bp, 191 predicted proteins | sample AliMusrvi5mmetaG_FD_86154 | JGI IMG/M metagenome (GOLD analysis project Ga0118677, IMG submission 86154) | reverse complement strand
CTACACTGGCCTTTTTCGTCGGAATGGTGGCCGCAATCGAATCGGAATGCTGGCCTTTTTCCCATCGGAACGGTGGTCTTTTTCCCGCCGGAATGCTGTCCGGATTCAACCGGAATACGCATGGAGGTGAGGAGTTGCTCGAAATGGATCAATACGAATACCTCAGGACAGCCCATAGAGTCTACGGCAAGAACATCAGCGAACTGTCGAGACAAACGGGTCATTCGCGCAACACAATCAAGAAGGCACTTCGCGGGGAAGCTTGGGGATACAGTGAGCGAGAGCAGCAACTGTTTCCGGTTATGGGACCGTATCGTTGTTTTGTCGAAGAGTGGCTGAAGAAGGACAAGGAGCAGCCGAAGAAGCAGCGCCACACAGCGAGGCGGGTATACAATCGTTTGCGAACAGAGCAGGGTTATCGGGGGAGTGAATCGAATGTCCGTCGCTACGTGCGGATGATACGAATGGAATTAGGCCTTGATCTGACCAGCCAGGTTTTCATCGCCTGCGAACCTGAGGAGGTCAGGAAGCGGAGGTGGATTGGGGGACTGCGACGGCGGTTCTTGGTGGCGAGACAGTCCGGCTGAAGTTTTTCTGCATGAGGAGCAAATTTTCCGGGAAGCACTTTGTCCGATTCTATGCCTGTGAGCGCCAGCAGGCATTTTTTGATGCTCACATCAAGGCCTTCGAGTTTTTTGGTGGGATTTTCCCGGTGCTGATCTACGACAATTTAACGACAGCGGTCCGTAAGGTTCTCCAGGGAAGAGAGCGTATTGAGCAAGAAAGCTTCAGTAAATTCAGGGCGTATTACAGTTTTTCTGCCCGGTTCTGCAACCCTGACAGCGGCAATGAGAAAGGCGGAGTGGAAGGGCTGGTAGGCTTTGCTCGGCGGAACTATATGGTTCCGGTTCCGGAGGCGGCGAATCTTGAAGAACTCAATGAAAAGATCCTTGCCGACTGCCTGGCCTACGGTTCGCACAAGATGGCCGGCCGTTCAGAGAGTGTCGCCGAACTTTTCGAGGGAGAGAAAGGCTATCTGCTTGAGATGCCGGAAGTAGCCTGCAGCAATATCCGATTGCATGAGGCTCGGGTCGACAAATACGCCACGGTCATGGTCGACAAAAACCGCTACTCAGTGCCATGGCGGTACGCAGGCCGCAGGCTGAAGATCATCGCGCATGTGGACCGGGTGGAGATTTTTTCCGGGGGCAAACGGCTTGCAGTCCACGAACGATTGTTTGCCAACAACAAATGGAGTCTGGCTCCGGAGCATTATCTGGAGTTGATTGGGCAACGTCCGATGGCATTTTCAAGTGCTCGAGTGATTCGGCAATGGCGGGAGCACTGGCCTCAGTCGCTGCATCAATTGCTTGCTAATTTCTGCCGCGTGCAGGGCGAAACCAAAGGGATCAAGGATTTTACCGCAGTGCTTAAGCTGTACAGCCGTTATACGGCGAACGAGGTGGAGGCTGCGGTTGAACTCGCCCTGGAAAAGAATCTCAACGGTAGTGAAGGCGTACGGCATCTGCTGATCTATGCCAATGAACAGGATTCCACCATTGCACCGCTTGCCAACTGGTCCAGCCTGCCCTCTCCTGACCTGACCGTCTATGGAGTGTTGGGAGGTGTGCAATGATAAGTGCAACCCTCGTCGAATTGCGTGAAAATCTCAGGGCACTGAGTTTGTCAATCACGGCTCGAGATCTGGAATCCAAGATGCGCCAGGCAAAAGAGAGTGGCCCCAGCTACGATGAATTTTTGCTGGATCTTACGACAGCTGAGCTTCAAGCCAGAGCGGAAAACAGACTCAACCGCCGGGTACGGGAGGCGAAATTCCCTCTGTTGAAGACCTTGGAGGGCTTTGATTTTGCTGCTGTACCCGATCTCGATATCCGGGTCATACGTGAGCTGGCAGGCTGTGAATATATCAAAGAACATCGAAATGTTATCTTTCTTGGTCGCAGCGGTACCGGCAAGACCCACCTGGCAACTGCGCTTGGTATTGAGGCCTGCAGAAATAATTACCGGACCAGGTTTGTCAGTTGCTATGGTTTGGTGAACGAGCTTATCGAAGCCCGTCAGGAGAAAGATCTTCGGCGTCTTATTGGCCGGCACGCTCGTTACGACCTGCTGATTCTCGATGAACTTGGCTACATCCCGTTTTCCAAGGAAGGCGCAGAGCTGCTCTTTCAGGTGCTTGCCGAACGTCAGGAGAAAGGGTCGGTGATCATTACCACAAATCTTGGCTTTGCCGACTGGACACAGGTATTCGGCGATCCAGTGATGACGGCGGCCCTTCTCGATCGATTGACGCACAGAGCCCATATCATCAACTGCCAGTGGGATAGCTATCGTTTGAAAGAAAGCCTCAAAGGGCTGCACCAGAAAAAAGGAAAATGAAAATGGATGTCATTGTCTACAATCCCCAGAAGGGCCGACTGGAAACGATAAAGGCCCATTTTACCGAAGATACGACAACATGGTTTGATGGTGCGGGGCGCCCTGAAAGTGTCTGTATGATCACCGATTTCGGCGGAAACTTGCTGATCACTCGTGATGGAAGGGATTATCCCGTAATTATCTATGATGTCACACGAAAGAGCATAAATCACAGCCGTAAAAAGGCAGGAAAATTGTTCAAGCAGGCTTTGTTATAAAAGAGCCCGGCAGCGGAGGGGGCCTCCTGGAGCAGGAGAAACTCCGGTCGCCTACGGCTTCCTCCATTTCTCCTGCTCCAGGAAATAACAACAACTGTGGGTGCTACCCTGTCACCTGTCTTTTAATTAAACTCAGGGTGGTCAAAATTCAGTGATCACAGGTGGTCAATTTTCGGTTGTCATTCTGAAACAGCGGCCGTCAATGCAAGTGCTACATGAAAAATTCGTTTCATAATGTCGTCTTCCCAGTGGTAACGTGAATATTATTCTGACTATTTGACAACTTCTTCTTATACGTGTCCAAAATATATCACGTGTCATTATCACGAGCAATCTCAACTGGCTCAATCCTACAGTTGTTGGAACAGAATTTGCGTATCACATGATATGGCTCGAGGTTATATATCGGTTTATAGGCAATTGACTGCCCCAAATGCTACCATACAAAAATTGCGAATTATCTCAAAGTGATGAAGATGGTTAAATTTGAGTCACGCCAAGCGGAATAATAAAACTCCATGAGAATCAGTCCTTCTTCGCATCTTTGTGTTCAACGGTTGTTGGATTTTCGTCGTCCTTCATCTCCTTCTTGAAAGCTTTGATACTTTTGGCAAGTCCACCGCCGATTTCCGACAGTTTACCCGCCCCGAAGATGATCATTACGATCACCAAGATTATAATCAAGTGCAAGGGTTGAAATAATCCTGAAAACATGGGCACCGACTCCTTGATTAAGGTTGTATGTTATAAATTCAGAGACGATAGATATTTCTATCGTCTCTCTTCGCGGTTTTCACGGTGTTCTTCTCGGCCATACTCACGCATTTCTTCCATCCGGTGACGCAGCCTCTCCATTTGCTCTTGGTCGGCTCTCAGTTGGGCACTATCCTCATCTAATCTTTGCTTGTCGGCTTCAATTCTCTCTCGCATTTGCTCCATCTCGCCTCTCATTCGATGGAATTCTTGATTTCCTTCATGTTCACCCCATTGCTGGGCAATAACAGGCGCAGTAATCGCAAGCGATAAGATAAGTGCAGTCGGCCAGGTTAACATCTTCAATATTGTTTTCATTCTCACTCCTCAAAAAACTGGCTTTATTCTGTAGAAAAAATAGCACGAAAAAAATAGCAATCCAATCAGTACCTCACGAGCAAGAAAATACCTAGGGCCGCACGATAGAGAATAAATGGCCAGGAACTCATGCGCTCCAAAATCTTGAGTAGTCCCCAGATAGCAAAGAACGCTGAGATAGAACCAGTTATAAGCCCGATGCCAAGTATTGACCATACATGCAAGCTCAGGTGAAGGTGCGTTAATACCCAGAGTTCCTTAAGGCCAGCCAGAGTAATTGCAGGAATACCCAGCAGGAATGAAAAACGTGCAGCATCTTCACGTTTGAATCCCAGAAACATTGCCGCAGTAAAAGTTGAGCCTGAACGTGATACTCCTGGAATAAGAGCTCCTGCCTGGGCTATCCCTACGAGTATCGCATCAATCAGCCGTACGCCTGCAAACTTGCGTTTATGTTTTGAAAGAATCTCAGCCAATGCAAGTAATACTGCCATTCCAAGCGACGAAAACCCTATTACGGATAAAGATCTCAATGGCGAATTGCATTGATTAAGCACCGGTGTCAGGGCAATGCCCACAATGATTATGGGGATCGTGCCCAATACTACACCTAACGTGAACCGAAAGGATGAGTCGCGAAAGTCGCGGCAGGCAACTGCTTTGACGGTGGAACTCATAAGATCACGAATGTCTGAAGCAAAATAGCTGACAACCGCAAACAAGGCGGCGAGTTGCATTGCCGCCGAAAAAGCGGAGCCTGGGTCAGGCCAACCCATGAGTGCCGGGACAATTCGCATGTGTGCGGTTGATGAAATCGGAAGGAGTTCTGTTATCCCCTGAATCACGCCAAGGAAAGCAGCCTGACCATAACTCAACGCAGCAAAACCAACATCGACGCTACCACTGCAACTTTCGACCATAATTAATTCCCTTTCTGTCTTATAGAGGCAGGATTTCGCTTGAAGTGGGCCCGAGAATTTAAGAAGAGCCCCTTAGTTAAAAATAATTTTATAGCAATGAGTTGGAAGGTGAACGGAGGGGCTTGATCAGTTGACTGAAAGCTGATTATTCGACAGCTCGAGGATAAGAGATGACTCGCAAGGACAACTAACTGACTAAATAACGGCCGCTTTTTGGCGCATTTTGATTAGAGAGAACGTAATTATATAACAACACAAAGCTATTGTTCCAGACACCACAATAAACCCGACAGTTAATGGCAAAACAATATCAAGTAGAATTTCCCTGGTGAACAAGAACTTAAATCCAAGGCTATAAATTAGGTTGAATTGTTCAATTAGGCCTATCTTGTTTACTCCAAGCATAAAACATCCCACGGCGGCCGCGAAGGGAAGCATGAAAATCGTAGTCCAATGATTCGTTGCCACAGCACCCGCTATTGCAGCCAATCGGTTAAATCTGAATATCGAAGCTGCCACCAAACTTGCTGCCACCCCTGGGCCGGGGAGAACTCCAAGGAAAATTCCAGCAGCAGCACCAGCTGCAATTTTATGCGGAGTATCTTTGATACGAAAAAATTGTTTGAAAAAATTTCTCATAGAGCCAGTAAGTTGGAGGGAGGTTAGTGCTCTTAGAATTATAAATAAACAAACCACGGATTGTGTATCCGTGCCACAACCCGTGGTTCTATCGTTTTTCTACCACAAAATAACATCTAAGGAATTATCACTTCTTTTCGTCTTTATGTTCGATAGTGGCCGCCGGATTTAATTCGTCAGACATTACCTTCTTGAAAGCTTTGATGCTCTTCCCGAGCCCTTCTCCAAGTTCTGGGAGCTTTCCTGGCCCCCAGATGATCAGAACGACACCTAGGACAACAAGCATATGCATGGGTTGAAAAAGACCTTCAAGCATGATGTTCCTCCTCCATAAGAAAATTAAAGATGGTAAAAAATACCACTCTGAGGACGTCCAGTCAAAGGCTATTATTGAAAACAAGATGGCTTTGATTCACTGGGCAGTAATGTCGTCTGCAGCAGACTTTTCCGTCATGCTCCTTGCCAAAAAAATAAAGGCCCCCCATCCACCAACTGATAGGAGGCCAATGTAGAAGCAAGTTTCTAGCCATGCCATAATCCGAAAAACAGAGGCTTAAAATCGGTAGCCACCATTTAGCCATTCCGAATCAATCAATAGCCTTTTTCATACAATCCGGCGTTTAAAAATCTGAATAAAAAAAGCAGAATCGTTTAACCCTGCCCAAGGTAAATCCACATAAAAATCTTGAGTACCAAAAAGAATTCTTCCCAGTTGCATATTTCTCAGTATATATTTCAATATATCGGAATGCTGAAGTCTTTCCGACTGTTTTTAGGAATAAATCTTACCTCTGTTTTCCTCCAGTATGATCTTTTCACAAACAAGTTGGCGCACCGTCTGCTTAGTAATGCTGCTCACGATTGGTCAGGCGGTATTGTTGTACCATGTTGTTCAACCCCATCATGAACATACGACAGCCAATGCCAATACCACTTCGCGTATTGAATGCGCGATCGATGATTATCTGGCCTCAAATGTACCTCCTCCTCACCTGTCCATTCCTAGTTCCTTCTGGGAATGGGTGACATTTCTCCTTCCTTCACAATTCATCTCGCCGTATCTCCCTCAAGCGCTAGTTGCCCGTGGACCGCCTCTTCTGCCTGTTGTTTAATATTATTCGAAACTGCAATCACGCCTAAAGGGTGATGGTGTTTCCAGTGTGCAACGATTGACAGAAAGAAATTCAATAAAGGATTGAGCCGGATTCAAGCCGGGTATTCCTAATACGGTTAACAAGGTACTATTATTACGTATGGAAAATATATTTGACTGGGATGACATTCCTTCATTGGATGGAGTCGGTGCGGAATGGGCCTATATACCCAAAACCCCTCTTGGCAGAAGAGCCTTCGTCCGCGTAAATAACGAAGATATCCCTAGGATATTCATAGTAGGCAATGTTTTTGTTAAAGTTGTCACGGTTAACGATTCCTACACAGGTAGGATTACTTGATATCGGCGCAGGCGGATTAGCCCTACAACTGCCTGTATCGCTTGAAACAGGAAAACTATTGAGGGTGGGTTTATATCTTGGTCCTGTGATGATCATTTCCAAGGCTGAGGTTAAGTATTCAAGCAAAACAGAAGAACAGGATGGCCAAGAGCAGTACACAACAGGTGTGGAATTTATTGACCTAGATTCCGATTCTTCTGGATATATCAACGGCCTCTGTGCGTCAATTCATGAAGAGTAAGATTTCGTGGAACGACATTCCTTCGTTGGTAGGGGTTGGGGTTGACTGGGGGTTCAAGCCTGAATCTCTTCTTGGCAAACGCTCTTTTATCCGCTTAGTCGATGAAGATATTTTCGGGTTGTTCGAAGTAAAAGACATTATCGTTAAGATAGCCACGGCGAAGAATAACTACACCGGTCATTTACTTGATATCAGCACAGGCGGACTCTCCTTGAGCGTACCTGCATTACTTGAGACAAACCTTCCCGTAAAAGTCGGTTTCTTCCTCGGTAACGTGAAGATCATTTCGAAGGCTTTGGTTAAGCGTGCCTCCAAAAAAGGGACGCGATACATAACTGGAATCCAATTTATTGATCTCGATGAGGAATCGGCTGAATATATTAATGGACTTCATGCCTCCAAGATTCTTCGCCATAAACCTCTTTGAAATAAGCACCCCCCATACTTGGAATAAGGAAATTCCACGCCAGCTTTTTTGCCGGGTGGAATTGTAATAGGAGGAGACACACCCGACCCAAAAGGGTCCCCAGTCGCATGATCGATTTGGCAACTGATGATACGATTACTGGGTCTACACCTAGATGCGTAGAGTGGAACAAACCTTCAATCGATAAATAACATTTTTCAAGGAGCTATCATGAAACTCATTTTTCGCACTCTGCTCATGGCTCTAGCCGCAGTCACAATTACGTCAACGGCCTTTACCGCTAACCCGCAAGTGGATCGAGCTGGCTATAAGGATTACCCCGGAATACCTCGTGTGCCGGGATTCATCCTTCGAGAATATGGCGATTGCGTGGAAACCGCCTTCGATGCCTATAAATTCTGGGTTAAAGAAAGCGACAAGAATATTCAGAAGTCAGAGGAAGGCCACAAATACTTCTTCCGGTATAGGCTCAAGGAAGGCGTGACGCAACCCAGCCCGCTGCAGATTATGCGCAACTATCAGAATGCCGCGAGTTCCACCGGAGGGCAGGTATTGATCGATGAGAATGGTTACACCACCATACATCTTAACAAAGGCGGCAAAGAGTTGTGGTTGGAAATTCATACCAATGTCGGTTATGAATACGACTTGACCATCATAGAAAAAGAGGCCATGAAGCAAGAAGTAACCATTGATGCCGCCGCAATGGTCTCGAGTATCGCCGATACCGGTAGCGTGGCCATCTACGGCATCAACTTCGACACCGCCAGTTCCGTCCTCAAGCCTGACTCCGAGCCAGCCATCGTCGAGATCGCCAAGTTGCTCACCAACAATCCCGCACTCAAGGTTGGAATCGTCGGCCATACCGACATGGTAGGTGATGCCACCGCCAACATGAAGCTCTCCCAGGCACGTACCCAGTCCGTCATCACAGTGTTGGTCACCAAGCACGGCATCGCCGCAGCACGCCTGGTCGCTTTTGGTGCCGGACCATGGGCACCAAAAGCATCTAACAAAAACGACGATGGTCGGGCCAAGAACCGACGAGTAGAATTGGTAGAAATAGCGATCCAATAAACGATGTTTAGCTACCCGGAACGGAGTTTAACAACAACCCCAAGCTTGAGCAATTGACCGTAAGTTTCCCATTTAAAAATTCCACTACCCAAGAGGAGCAACTATTATGAAAAAGATTGTCGCAAAATTAATTACTGGCAGTATCGCCTGTGTGTTTGTTGCCGCTTCTGCTTTCGCAGCGGACAACGATCCTGGCATCCAGCAACGTGAAATCAACCAACAGGATAGGATTAATCAAGGAATTCAGAGTGGGCAATTGACTCCTGGAGAAGCTGGCAGACTTGAAGCTCGACAAGCACGGATTAAACAGCGAGAAGAGAGGATGAGCGCCAGGGATAATGGCCACCTTACAGCAAGAGACAAAAGAATATTAACCAGAGAACAAAACAGAGCCAGCAAGAATATTTACAGAAAAAAACACAACGACAGAAGGGTCAACGTCGGCAAGTAATCCAAAGCACCTCCAGGATAAGGCAATCAGTATTTTCTTGAGTGGTATTTCACATCTGGTTGTATTTCGAAACAGGGCAGGGCTTTTTATGGCTCTGCCTTTTTACTTTTGCTCAAAACCTTGTACATCCTGACCCGAACTATTAACATTCCTGTATGATTGTAAATTTTTACAAAACAGTGCGCAAATTTGATAATGGCACCAAATGCTGCCACCGAACCAAAATCCGTGGGAAATTCTTCCAGTACACCGTGACAGTGAAGAGTCCGGTACAGAAAAAGACTTGAAGTGGTTTGCTATTCGTCGGCCTCGCACGCAGATGACATTGTAAAGCTACTATCAGGCAATAACCTTTGAGAGAGATATGAAAACAACAATACTTACTCCGCTGGCATTAATGCTAACGATTTCTGCTGCTTTTGCCGAAGTCACAGCAGCGCCTAAAGCGGAAGATAAAGATCGTCCCTGCAAGATGATTATGAAAGCCTGCTATGATGCGGGTTTTGAAAAGGGCGAAGCAAAGCTTGGCAACGGTCTCTTCGTCGATTGCATGAAACCGATCCTGAACGGAGAGAGCGTAAAGGGGGTGACTGTGGAGGCTGCTACCGTACAAGCTTGCCAGGAAAAGCGCAGTCAGCTGCACGACAGAAACAAGGCTGATTCCACCAAGTCCAAATGAATTAAGCCGGTATGACGAGATGATTGTTCATCATCCGGACTTTCTTAAAGGGTCTCTAAAAAGAATGATCTCTTAACTGCTAGATTCCTCAATTAAAAGATTAGGTATTTGCAGATGAAATCAAAATTTCTTATTCCCATGAAGCCAACACTCCCCATGACAATCGGGTTGTTCTTTGTTTTTTCGTTTTTAATTTCCTGTTGTTCGGCACGGTATTTTTGTAACCGTTCTTCACCATCTCCTGTCGGTTTATCTAGCTGCTTTAGAACTCTTTGTTCAGTTTCCGTCAGCATCGCCTTGAGTCCCTAGGCTTGGTAATAATTCCATTGATCCGATGATTCGCAGCCGTGGAACTATCTGAAGTAGACGGTATCCCCAGGCACTGAAGCTTTCTTACTCTTCGTTTTTTTCAGACCCAATTCAAGGAGATGTGCCATGATGTCCCTCACCAAATGTATCCTTGTTGCACTCGTTTGTTTCTTTCTTTCCTTTTCGTCAGTTTTCGGCCACGAAAAGCCTGATAAAGATCCCAATGCAATTGTGCTGGCCATATTTGGCACAACCGTGCCTAGTGGTCTTCAAGCGATTTTTCATGTCAAAGAGAGAATACAAAAGAAGTTTCCCGGAACTGAAATTCGTGTCGCCTTTACGTCCAACATGATCCGAAAGACGTGGCATAAACGACAGCATGATGAAGCTTTCAAAAAAGAAAATCCGGCTGTTCCTGCTGACCTTTTCTTTGTAAAAGGACCTCTTGCAACTATTGCCGATCTTCAAGACGAAGGCTTTACAACCATATTGGTGCAATCTGGACATATCACTCTGGGGGAAGAGTATCTCGATCTCGTTTCTTATGTAGAAGGTCTCAAAGCAATCACCACAATCAAGAATAAAAACCGTCCTTTCGTCAAACTCGCCGTGAGTCGGCCTGCATTGGGAACTATGGGAACGACTCATCCGTATGTAGAAGATATAAAATCAGTAGCTAAAGCGCTTGCTATTGATGCGAAAAAGGCCAAAGAAAAGAAATCTGCTCTTCTGTATATGGGACATGGCAACGAGTATTTTCCATCAAGCGGAGCCTATCTTGAGTTTGTTGACGTCATGAACACCATGTATCCCGAGACAAAGTCGTATGTTGCTACGGTTGAAGGCTTTCCAAATCTTGAAACCGTCATCAAACAGATGAAAAAAGATAAGGTTACAAAAGTGCTGTTGAAGCCTTTTATGATTGTTGCCGGAGATCATGCTCTTAACGATATGGCTGGAGATACCACTAGCAGCATGAAGTCGGTTTTAATTAAAAGCGGTTTTGAGGTGACTGCTCTTGTTGAAGGAATGGGAGAACAAGATACTTTCGCTGATATTTTTGTGGATCATCTGGCTGAAACCGCCACAGATAACGGAATCTCGCTCAAATAAACGGACTCGCTGAACAATATAAGCCATCCTGGAGCAATAATTGAAACACTCTGCCGATCTTTATGCGTTATCGCGACTCGCCTTTGGCCCAGATGAAGTGAGTGCTGATGAAATCGCTCGTCTATCTCTGCGCGGCTGGCTTAATCTACAACTGCATCCCGATGATGCCAAAGATGCTGTTTTTGCTGAGCGAGTTGAGAATCTGAAGTTTCGAATCAAATATAACGAATCAAAAGATTGGTCCGCTGTCGACGAAATGAGGTCTTTGAGATGGCTGGAAGCGCCTATTGAAAAACTGTCGGAGTTGGCTGATCCTGACAAGCCAATTGCTAACCAAGAAAAATCCCGTCCACGTTTCGAAGTTATCGCTGCCACTTTGGTACGGGCTGTCTATAGTCGGTGGCAAACACGTGAAGTCCTCTGTGACTTCTGGCACAATCATTTCAGCGTGAATGCCTGGGACAATCATGTCGGTATTGCACTGCCAGTCTATGACCGCGAGATAATCCGCCGTCATGCATTAGGAAATTTTCGCGAAATGTTGGAAGCGGTTTCCAAGAGTACGGCTATGCTTTGGTATCTCAATAACCGCTCCTCGCGAACTGGCGCACCAAATGAAAACTATGCCCGCGAACTCTTCGAACTGCATACATTGGGCCGCGATGCCTATTTAAATGGTATCTACAACCGTTGGCGTGACGTACCAGGTGCGCTGAACGGTAAACCAGTTGGCTACATAGATCAGGATGTCTACGAGGCTGCCCGTGCCTTTACAGGATGGGGGCTGGAAGATGGCAGCGGCCTTGGAGGAGGACTGAAACTGCCAAGAACGGGGCGCTTCATCTACGTGGAGTCCTGGCACGATAACTACCAAAAGCGCATATTGGCTACCGAATTTGATCCATATCAACCTGCTCTGGCAGACGGCCTGAAAGTGTTAGATCTTGCAGCTTTTCATCCTGCTACAGCTCGTTTTTTATCAAAAAAACTTTGCGTTCGCCTGCTATCTGACAATCCGCCAGAATCCTTGATCACATCTTCAGCCAAGGTCTGGACGAATAATAAAACAAAACCCGATCAAATTGCCCGAGTCGTTTCCCATATTGCTTTGTCCAAAGAGTTCGCTCAAATTCGTAAGGCAAAGGTTAAGCGCCCTTTGGAATTGGTAGCTAGTTACGTGCGTGCTTCCGGATTTAATTTTTCCCCGACCGAAGGACTGATCAGCGAGATTGATGCATCAGGTCAACGTCTATTCGGTTGGCCAACTCCCACGGGACATCCAGATGCCGTCGATTACTGGATTGGGATGAACACCATGAGACGGCGCTGGTCGCTTATTGCCGGGCTCTCTGAGAACTGGTGGGGAACAGGCGTGTTCGATGCGCTTGCGCCTTTAAGCTCAAAGGAAATTACCGCTGAACGATTTATTTCTTATTGGCTTGAACAACTCTTTGGCGATCAACAACCGCAATGCTCCCCCGCCCTGTTGCATGCTGCTGGCTTGCTGCCAGGAAGTGTCATAAACAACCCAAAGCAAGCCTGTCGATTGGTTGGATTGTTAGCAATGACACCAGAATTTCAACAATGTTAGGAGGATGCATGCAACTGAATAGGCGTGAATTCCTCAAAGCGGCATCCGCAGCTGGCTGCCTAGCCTCTTTTGCCAATATTTCATATATTGCAGACGGTGCAGAAATGAGACCGGGCAAGCCTGTCTTGGTGGTTGTCTTTTTGCGGGGCGGCGCTGATGGCCTTCATATAGTCGGGCCCAGCAATAATTCTGATTACATTGCCGCACGCCCGCCTGAGTTACGGGTCACTGATAGTGGAGCTCGAGCGGGTATTACATTCGAACAGAGACTTGATCCTGCATCCGAATTTCGTTTTCATCCTGATGCGGCACCGTTGGCGGACCTGTATCGGGCGGAACGTTTAGCTATATTGAATGCGATTGGACTCAAAGCTGGTACACGTTCTCACTTTGTGGCACAGGATATGATTGAACGCGGCCTAAGCGACGAAAAGCAGCTGGCCAGTACAGAAAGCGGCTGGTTAGCTCGTTCAGTTACCACTATTGGTGGGCACATCTCAGCATTTTCGGCTAATACATCGCCAGTGTACGCATTGCACGGCATAAAAAATGTCTTGTCAGTACCCGATATTTCAGCTGGTCTTGGTGTGCCATGGGGAACAGCCACTTCGGAATTCTTGCGCTCGATATCTTTATCAGGAAGTAGTACGGTCCATCGTGCCACGTTGGAGGCTCTCGATATATTGAATGTTGTGGATCGAGGTATTCTCAGAGATGATTCAGGCAAGATTATTCAATACAGGCCTAGCGGGCAAGCTAGTTACGATGGCTCGGGCGATCTTATGCGTTCACTTACTTCGGTGGTAAGGTTGGCAAAGATGGATGTCGGTCTTTCAGTTGCCTGCATCGACCACGGAGGTTGGGACACCCACGAAGGGCAATCTGGCCGGATGAGCAGCCAGTTAAAACAATTATCGATAGGACTTACTGCATTTCATGAGGACATGGCGGCATCCAATCATAAGGTTGTGATATTAGTTATGACCGAATTTGGCCGACGGCTTCGTGCCAACAAGAGTGGCGGAACCGATCATGGGCACGGTGGCTGCTGGTTTGTTCTTGGCGATGGTGTACGTGGTGGGAATATGTACGGCAAATGGCCAGGACTATCCACCCAGGTGCTAGATCAAGGAGTTGATCTTGCAGTTACGACTGACTACCGTGCGGTGCTAACAGAAACCCTTTTCGCCAGCGACATGCCAATGAAGGATAGCTTTCCAGCGTGGAGACCAGAGACACCACCGCTTGGTATATTCGCCAATAGGCATCAATGATTCATTTGAACCAGGTGTTCAGCGCTGAAGAATTAGCAGGCTTGTCGGCATTTGCCGCTATGGTCGGTGATATTGAGACGGAGTCGGAAACACAACGGGTAATCCGAACCCTGCCATATGGCACGACACCTTGCAAGTAACCGAATATGCATGGAGTTATAGGAATACTCAACAAGTGGCCCATCATTATATTGGTAAGCGTCAAAAGAACCGCATCTGTTGCTGAATCATCCGGGATGTCATAATGCGCCTCACCTTACCCATCATGGAGGAGCATTATGAGCAACCTGCGTTGCCAAGACATCCCAAGACAAGGCCAACATTTCTGGCAGAACCATGCCGAGGCGTTGGCCAAAAGCGGATTATCCCGTAGAGAATACTGCCTTCGTCGTAATTTGTCCTATCATGCGATGACCTGTTGGGTGCGCAAGCAGTCGCAGTCCACCCTCGGGACGTCGGCATCCGTCACCTTGGTCGAGGTTCCGGTGAGACTGCCGACCCTCTCGATTCCTTTGAGCACGCCGCTTCGTCTCCACACCGGTTCTGGATATATGGTCGAACTTGACCCGAACTTTGACGAGGCAACCCTGGCCAGACTCCTTGCGGTTCTGGAGCAGGGTCGATGATTCCGTCTGGAAATGATGTCAGGGTGTATCTGGCTACCGGGGTCACTGACATGCGCAAATCCATTAACACCCTGTCCATCCTGGTGGCGCAGCAGATGGATCTGGATCCCTTGTCCGGCCATTTGTTTGGTTTTTGCAATCGCAAGCGGGATACCTTGAAAATTCTCTATTGGGACCGCAACGGTTTCTGTCTCTGGCACAAGCGTTTGGAGCGTGACCGGTTCCGCTGGCCACAAAACGATGTCGAGGTACAGATGATTGGTTCACGGGAACTGCGATGGCTCCTGGACGGATTGTCGATCCAGCAACCGGCGCACGGTGCGCTGGGATACAGTATTGTGTGTTGATGAAAATGCTGATTATTTACACGCATAAGTATTGAAATATCAGGTATATATGTTATATTTTCAGCATGAATCATGCCCCGAAAATATTACCGGATGACCCTGCGGTTTTGCAGGAAATGGTCAGTGCCATGCAGGCGCAGCTGCTCCTGCTGCGTGAGCAACACGAGCAGCAGATATCAATCCTGCTTGAGCAGATTCGTATGCTGCGCCTGGAGCTGTTCGGGAAAAAGAGCGAAAAGCTGCCTGCAGGCTCAACCATGGTGCAGATCCCTCTGTTCGACCTGCCCGAGCCGGAAGATATCGAGCCAGCCAAGGTTGTGATTGAGAGCCATAGCCGCAAGAAGCCCGGTCGCAGGCCGTTGCCCGCAGACCTGCCTCGGGTTGAGATCCTGCATGACCTTGCAGACGAGGAGAAGATTTGCGCCTGCGGGTGTGAACTGAGTCGGATCGGCGAAGAAGCAACCGAGCAGTTGGATATCGTTCCTGCTCGCATCCAGGTCCTGCGCCATGTCCGCCCCAAGTATGCCTGCCGTCAATGCGAAGGAGTGGATGATGACGGCCCGTCCGTGCGGATCGCACCGGTTCCGCCACAAATCATTCCCCGGTCCATCGCCAGTCCGGGGTTGCTGGCCCATGTGCTGACTGCCAAGTTCGTTGATCATCTCCCCTTTTACCGGCAGGAGAAGTTTTTTGCCCGCCTCGGGGTGGATCTCGGCCGGGCAACCATGTGCAACTGGGCGATGCGAGCGGCTGACGCCTGCCTGCCCGTGCTCAACCTCATTAAAGACGAGATTCTGGAAGGGCGATTGATCAATATTGACGAGACCACCGTACAGGTCCTCGCAGAGCCCGGGCGGGCCGCCACATCCACATCGTATATGTGGCTCTTTCGCCGGGGCGATCCCGACCGGCCGGCCCTGATCTATCAGTATCATCCTTCCCGTTCCGGCCAAGTGGCCCGGGACTTCCTTGGTGATTTCAAGGGCTATGTCCAGACCGATGGCTTCTGTGGCTACGATTTTCTCAATCATAGACCCGGAGTGCGGCATGCCGGCTGCCTGGCCCATGTCCGCCGCAAGTTCATGGATGTGATCAAAGCCCAGGGCAAAAACCATAAGGTCGGCAGTGCTGACCAGGCACTTGCCTATATCCAGCAGCTCTATGGTCTGGAAAAGGGAGCCCGTGGGCTTGCACCCGATGCCATCAGGGAGATGCGGCAACAACAGGCCCGGCCGCTTTGGGACAGTTTCCACCAGTGGCTCCTGAATCGCGTTTCCCAGTCCCCACCCAAAGGGCTGCTCGGCAAGGCGATCTCCTATGTTCTCAATCAGTGGGACCGCTTGCAGGTCTACCTGGAAGACGGCATCATCACCCCGGACAATAATATGGCGGAAAATGCCATCCGTCCCTTCGTGATTGGTCGCAAAAACTGGCTGTTCTCAGGAACGCCCAAAGGGGCAGAGGCCAGTGCGCTGTTGTACAGCCTGATTGAAACCGCCAAAGCTAATGGCTGCGAGCCCTACAGTTATCTCCGCCATATCTTCGACCAATTGCCGCTGGTAAACTCATTAGCAGGTTATGAGGCATTGCTCCCATGGAACATCGACAGAATGAAAATCATGCAGGCTACGCTGAAAATATCGGATTAGACGCTTACGTAGATTCTGAAAGCCGCACCCAAACCTAGTTCGCTGAACGCAGAGATAAAACCGTTGTTCTGTTTGACAATACCATAAACGGTCGCTAGCCCTAGCCCGATACCTTTGCCAACCTCTTTCGTCGTGAAAAAGGGTTTAAATAGGTGCTTTATAGTCTCCTCGTCCATGCCACACCCATCGTCACTTACCATTATCGACACATATTCACCTGGGAGCATTCCGGGATGGTTTATACAGTAGGCGGCATCCAGAGTTGTATTATCCGTTTCGATTATTATGTTGCCAACGCCTTTGATGGCGTCACATGCGTTTAATATAAGATTTGTCAAAATTTGATTTATTTGTGAGCTGTCAATTTTGACTCTCCACCGATTCCCCTTCGGTTTCCAGGCCAAGTTAATATGCGCACCAACCAGCATTTTTAGTACCTGAAGCATTTCCTGCTCAATAACCTCCTTGAGATTAAGAATCTTCGGGGCAATTGGTTGCTTGCGAGCAAAAGCCAATAATTGTTGAGTGATCTGTGCAGAACGTTGTCCCGCTACAAATACCTGCTGCAAATTATGATGCAATGGTGAGTTAGGCTCAGTTGTGTCAAGGGCTATTTGAGTGTAACCAAGTATTACGCAGAGCATATTGTTTAAATTGTGAGCAACCCCACCGGCCAATAGTCCAATTGACTCCATGTCATCGACAAAATTTACCTTGGTTTGCAACCTTTTGTGTTTTTCCGCTGCATGTTTGTGTTCGGTTATTTCGCACCAATGACCGATACTATGTCGATTTTGCTTCGATATATTCATGAACGATTCTCCTGATGAAGATGCGTTACATTTTGACCTATCCTTAATGCCTACCATTGAAAATACAAAATTTGTTCATTCATGTTTTCTGGATTAAAGTGAATGTAATGGTATATTACTGTTGATTTAGAATTTTTTTTGGCTTCTCCTGCGTTTTGCTGCCTTCACCTCCTGTGAAGTCTGCTTGCCTGCCGAAGGTTTATTCTTGTCAGCTTGCACTGCAGCTTTGGCATCCGTGACATTTTGTCTGGAGCTCTTGGCAGCCTGCAATGCCAGTTTTTCGGATTGTATGTTTAGTTTGTCTGCCCGTATGGGGCTTCTTTGACATTGGTGATATTTTGATCAGCAGCAAAAGCAGAGAAGGTAACCATGAGGAAAATGAGAGCACGGCAGAGTATCTATACACTTTGCATTCCTTAAAGTTTTAAATTCGATGCAATTCTTTCGTGACCAAGTGGATTTGGCCAAAAATCAATAAACTGATATTGAAACCCGTCGATGTTTTTTTATTGTGAAAATAAGTCATTCGCTCATCACATATCAAAAAAATAGTCCGTATTCGCTACCTTGGGCATATTTAGCGGAGTGGAATACAAAAACGGCCCTTTCGGATCGTTGGGGTTAGACGTTCTCATCTTGGCCAGCATTTCATTCTGTGGCACTGAAAGCATCCTGCTAACCTGCGCGAAGGTTGTGGCGTAAAGATATGACATCTCGCCATCTCTCGCCCCATAAAGCCTTGATAGCGACAACACCTTGTTCTGGTCAGCAGAATCGCCTGCTTGAAAACGTCTTAATTCGAGGGCGATGGCCCGGCGGATTTTGACAATCTCAACCAAGTCCTGGCGTTGAAGATCAACCAGTTCGACAATGGGCTTTCTCTGAACCGCTGTCAATATGGCAAGGAATCCTTCACCACTATCTCCGGTAAGCCTTGTACTAATTGAGTAATCCTGCTTCCCCATAGCTGGCGCAGTCTTCATGCCGAAGCCACCGAAATACATTCCGTGTCGTTCCGGACAAAAATAAGTGTCTGCCTCCAGCGAACCGGTATACCAGGAAAACATTTCGCTGGCATAGGTCATCACTGCAACATTGACCTCGTGAGACATGCTTCTTTTGTCCAGTTGATCGGGAAGATCTGGCCATGTTCTGGAATCACCAAACTTCAATCTGGACAAAACATTTTTCTGTTGCTCCTTCAAGCCACGAACGATACCTCCCATCACCTTGGCCCTTTGAAATGCCAACCGTCCATCAAGTTCATACAACTCGGCGGAATACTGCATTACCGCCTTTCTGCTGAGTCCCTTGCTACCGGCGGGTACATCGCCTGTCATATTTTGACGGAACGCCATGATTAACGGCAGCCGTTTCTCGGCGAATAGGCGGATATCGTTTTCTTGTTCCTGACCCAGCTTAATGAGCAGCATTTTCTGATCAGCACTGAGAATGGCTAGCATGTTGTTGGCGATCCGCGTCAAAAATGAGGTGTTGTGCCCTCCCTCTTTGGCGTCGATATCTCGCATGTACTGAAAACCGAAATAATCAGACACCTTTCCTGGCGGAAGGAAGGTGTCGTAGCCAAAGTCGCCGGTAAGGAAAGCCAAGCCGTTGAAGGCAATGGTGTGGAGTTGTGCCCGATCGGAGGTGGCCTGCTCGATTGAGTACCTCCCTGCACCACCATCGGGCGGGGGGCCCTGCCGTGGACGATCCTGAGCCATAACACCCCAGGCACATAGACTAAAGATCAATGCTAACACACTTATTTTCGTTTTCATCAAACCACCCACCTCTTGCAATTGAAATAAAGCACATCGAAATGAATATCTCATCATACACATTGATTTTTTATAGGAAATCGCAACGATAACATTGAAAGATTGATCGGAAATTTAATCTTGGCATCACGCTGTTTCAGCAACTGCGAGCAAGTACGATTTCACAGCCCACAGTTTGATTCATGGAACGTCTTTTCCCTCTTTGCCAGCGGATCCTGGCAGTGGTGAGGGAGATATATCTTGAGAGCGGTGGACGGATGACCGGTCGCCAGGTGGTTGAATGGGGCGCGCCACCAAACCATCAGGTGAGTTCAAACAGGTGGCTGCCACTTTGCCCTCCCTGGTTGTATGCTGAACAGGATCCCCGGCCTTCTTTCCTTTGCAATCCTCAAAAGCCTGCGGAGGTGGTTTGTGACCGACGGTTGGCCCGGAGGCTGTTTGCTGTGTCTGCATTCGGCCTGCTCCGTCCTGCTCAAGCGTATAAGGTTTGGAATTACCCGCGGATTGCGTGGTTTGTACAGCAGCCGACATCGTGGCCATCAGGAAATCTATGAGCAGCATCAGAATAATTAGTCTGGTTTTCATCGATCATCCTCCTTCATCATATCTATTTCCGCGGTACATTATTGAGTTTGAAGGTTTGACGCACCCAAACATTCAAGGCTCAAAGAACAGATAATCAGTATTGGTAATATATGGTGTCAAGAGACTGGTATCGGTGATGGCGCTTGAGTACAGGAAAGGTGTGGTCGCGATAGAGTAATCATAGGGGGTCCCGTCGGCATATTTACCTGACAGGATTGATTTCCTAAGATTTTCAAGAGTCGTTTGTTGGTTTGCAGTCAGCGTTTGATGCACTTGCGCAAAAGTTGTTGCATAGTAGAAGTTATTTTCTCCATCCAGATCACCATAGATGGACGACAAAGCAAGCACTTGATTTTTAACCGAATCGTTGGTTCCAGTATTGGTTAAGAGGCTTCGCAGCAAGGTGGCTATTTTCGTACGAGTGCCAACGATGTTATTTGTTGTTGCTGCGTACAGATTGTTCCTTTGTTTATTCACGAGACCGGACATTAATGCTGCTTGAGATGCAGTAACGTATCCCAGAGAACTATCGCTGAGTACCATTCCAGCAGTTGCGGTGAGTTGTTCATTGATACTGTACCCTTCATGACCAACTGCCGGTGCGTCTTTCATGTAAAAAGAACCGTAATAGGTGCCGTGGCGTTCAGGGCAGAAATACACATCAGCTTCTATGGACCCGACATACCAGCTGAACAAGTCGCTGGCATAGGTCATCACCGCCACGGCGGTGCCTTGAGGCAATCCTTTCATCCTGGTCGCAATTTGTGCATCAGTGACATTCGGCCAAGAATTAAACCCCTTTCCTCTCATAGTATCCCAATATGCTTTTTGAGTAGCCGTCATCGATTTAAGAACATTTGCATAGAGCAATGCGCGGTCAAAACTTATCTGCCCATCGAGAGCGTAGAGTTCGCGGGAAGCTTTTTTCACAGCATTGAGATTCAGACCGGATGAGCCGGAAGGGATATCGCCGTCGATGAGACGACTGAAAGCTTCCATCAACGGATAGCGTTTGTATCCATAGAGGTTGATCTGGTCGAGTTGGGCGACAGCGAGCGTTTTCAATTGATTGAACTGCGTGTCATTAAGGTTGTAGATGACATTGTTGGCGATTCTGGTCAGAAAGCTGGTATTGTGTCCCATGTTGTCAGGATCGTTGTCGCGCAGGTACTGAAACCCTGTGTAATCAGCAACTTTCCCAGGAGGAAAGAAGGATTGGGCGTCCAGATTTCCGGTCATCATGGCAAGGCCAGCAAAGGCGAGCGTCGTCCGCTGAGCACCGTCAGAAATTGTCTGGGTGATATTGAAGGCAGCACCCTGCGCAGCCGTAACTGTGCAAGAAGCCATCTTGGCTACCGACACGTTTCCCGCGGTATCCATAGCCCAGGCATACAGTTTTTTTGCGCCGGTAGAGGTTGTTTTGTAACTTGGTGGTACGCTTGGCATCCAGCCGACAGCCGAAGATGCGGGAGTCGTCGCTACTTCTGTGATTATATAGGCCTTGACACCGAGATTGTCGGTAGCCGCCAGAGCGGTAATCGGTATATTCAAGCTGCTGACCTGCGCAGGCACTGCAAACTTGGTGACGACAGGTGCTGTCGTGTCAACTTGTACTGTCGCCATAACCGGGGCTGAGACATTTCCTGTTCTGTCCTTGGCCCAAGCGTAGATTTGCAACATTCCTGAACCGCTGGCGGTGAAGCTGGTCGGAACGGCGGTTCTCCAGGCTGTGCTGGTTGCAAGGGGTTTTGTTGGTGTCTGGGTAATCAAGTATCCAGAGACTACATCATTATCGATAGTCGTAAAAATTTTGATCGGTATGGTTGTACTGTTGACGATTGGCGGGACGTTGAAGCTCGTGACCTTTGGTGCGATCGTGTCGGTTGGTACTGTTGCGCTTTGAGCACCAATCGGGATGCTGCAAATAATTGCAAAGAGTATGGCGATCAATGTTGTTTTCATACAGGTCCTCCCTCGCTGGATAAATTTTCGTGGGAATTTTTTCATTCCTCATTATTCCTTCAAGTCTATAATACAAATTAATTTAACAAATTTGTTTTAAGATTACAGGTTGATAGGTAAAACTTTATTAAGGGCGCTTAAGAAATCTTTACATTTTTCCGCAAACGATTTGAGGTTATTTCCTGTATGCTGAAAGTAGATTTTACAGGTCACTCAAGCTGAGGATGTCATGAATAGCATTTTAATAATCGACGATGATCGAGACCTGTGTGACCTGCTTATTGATCTGCTCACTCCTGAAGGATTTCTGGTTGAAGCAACCCACAATGGTTTGCAAGGAGTTGAGCAGGCGATTTCAGGCAGGTACGCATTGGTCGTGCTCGATGTAATGCTTCCCGGTATCAACGGCTTTGAAGCGCTGCGGAGAATCCGCGCTAGTTCGCGCGTTGCCGTTCTTATGCTGACAGCCAAAGGTGATGATGTGGATCGTATCGTGGGCCTTGAGATTGGAGCGGACGATTACCTGCCCAAACCATTTAATCCAAGAGAGTTGGTGGCGAGGATTCGTGCCATTTTGCGTCGAGTGGAGTCTGAAGCGCGACCCCAGATTGACATCGGTAGATTAATCGTCGGTGACATCGAGCTTGTTCCCGGCACGAGGACGGTGTTTTGTGCTGGCAACAAAGTGGAACTCACCTCATTGGAATTTTCTATTCTTGAAACAATGGTGCGTCAGGCCGGGCAGGTGGTGAGCCGCGAAATTCTCGTGAAACAAGCCATGGGACGAGATTTTTCTGTTTATGACCGAAGTATAGATGTTCATGTAAGCAGTTTGCGAAAAAAACTCGGTCAGCAAAAGGACAATTCGGATCGTATTAAAACTGTTCGTAATGTCGGTTACCTGTACTCAGCTGAAGTGTAGTAGGTTGGAATCGTTAAAGAGGCATCTTTTAATATAAGATGCTCACAGGTTGTGCCTTCAGAGAAAGTGTTGCTGCCATGATTGATCGCCACACCGCATTGTTTACGTTACTGGGCGGGCTGCGCCTGCAAATCGGTTTAAAGGGAGGGGTGCTCTTATGCTGTCTCCTCCTGAATACTTCAGCATTTGCCGCGGTAGATGCCCGCCCTGGAGCAACCCTGGAAAAGCAGATAAGAAACAATGAGCCAGTGAGTGAACAGAATGTACGTCCCTCCAAATCTCGGATACCGCCGCGAGAAGCTTTTGAAGCGTGTAATGGGAAAAAAGAAGGGGATACGTGTCGGTTTCTTTCCTCACAAGGTGTTGAGGACGGGCAGTGTTTGTCTGGTGTTGAGAATCTATTCGCTTGTCGTCCTCATCGGGGTCCGACGTCGAGGAACGATTTTTCACCTACGTCAAATTTTTCCAGGCTAAATCGAATTTTTAATGATCTTATTCCGTATGTGTTGGTGGCCTTAGCTGCTGCCGGCCTGACTTGGTACGGTTTTTCCAGGTATCGTAATTTGCCTCTGCGTCGATTACGCATAGTCACTAAACGACTAGCTGAAGGGGATCTCTCTGCCCGTGTCGGGGAAGGTTTGAGTGACAGGCAGGATGAAACTGCCAATCTTGGTCGTGATGTCGATCGGATGGCTGCTCGTATCGAAAACTTGGTAACTTCCCATCATCGCCTGATCCGAGATGTCTCCCATGAATTACGTTCGCCTTTAGCGCGTCTGAATGTTGCGCTCGAATTGGCTCGACAATCTGCGGGGCCGGCATTTTCGGCGCCATTCGAGAGAATCGAACGTGAATCAGAGCGCTTGAGCGATTTGATCACACAACTCTTGATGCTTACCAAACTTGAAAGTGAAGGTGGAACGTACCGGAAGGAGACCCTTGATATAGCTGCTCTCATCTCTGAGGTCGCTCAGGATGCGGATTTTGAGGCGCGAAATAATGACCGCCGGGTAGTGATGACGGAATGTGCACCACTGCTTTTGAATGGCAATCCAGCATTGCTCCGTCAAGCCCTTGATAATCTGGCTCGCAATGCCGTCCGCTATACAGCGACCGGAACCACCGTGGAAATTACCCTCCTGGAACAAGATTGCCAAAAGAGCCGTTGGGCGCATATCGAGATTAGAGACCATGGTCCCGGAGTCCCAGAGTCAGACTTGCATAACATCTTTCGACCTTTTTTCCGGATCGATGATTCCCGCGACAGACAGAGTGGAGGCGCAGGTGTTGGGCTGGCGATAGCTGATCGTGCGGTGCGTCTCCATGGAGGAAACCTACGAGCTTTCAATGCGCTTGATGAAGGTTTAATTATGGAGATGAAACTGCCTCTAGCTGAGAACTTGTAAAATTTTTTCTGCTCAAGGCCTATTCTTATAGACAATAGCTGAGTTTGACAGAAGCCCTGACCTTGCCTTCCGGGTAGTAAGACCGCAAGGTGTGAACGCTGACTTGAGAGGACGGTCTTCATCCTTATCCGGCAAAAGTTAACGCAAATTAATATCGATAGAGGTGCACTAGCACCAGCAATACTGGTATATACGGTTTCAAATTAGGTTACAGTGAACAGAGTTGTTTTTTGAAGCATCCTCATCGTTGAAATCAAAAATGTCGGTTATTGAAATGTAATAATTTGCAGTTAACGTATAGCTAACAACCTGAACATACTTCTGTAACAAGGAAAGGGGAAATTTTCTTGTTTTTTGATTTTTTCAACTCAAAATGAGGAACGATATGTTGTTACGATTTTTTTTGAATGAACCGAATGGGAATTCCTGAAGGGACTTCCTTGAGATGATGCCCAGGTTGGGCACCAAGTATGATGTCAAGATTGAGGTTATTTCCAAACCTAGGGCCGATTACCAGACTGATGCTTATTTCGAGCTAGATTTGCCCGTTGTGCCGTGATGGTGGAAGACGAGATTGTTGTTGAAGGCGGCAATGTGTCTCAGGACGAGGTTGAAGCCTGCATATGTCATCATTTAGGGATTTCCGTATCAGAAACCCCTAAGTCTTAATTTTGAGAACGGAGGTGAAAATGTCAATGACGAAAAACTGTTGTCACGAGGATATCGGGGGTATTTGAAGTCTCTGCATTTGATCATTCGCACAAATTATTTTACACCTTCCCTTTCAAGTCAACATATTTCAGATACCTTGACTTTGGTAACGTTACAATCGACTGCTCATCCCCATTTGTTACTGTTAGCCTATGCGCTGCAGTAAGGTCGTTCTCCCATCCAATCGCGAATTGTCGGTTCAATCCAGTCCTCTAATCCCTTGGCTAGATAGAAACGTGGTGCTAGCAGATCGTCTTCCGTAGTGATTTGTCCCTCATCTGTGGCGATACGTGCCAGAGGCGTCTCCGGATAAATCCGGATTCCAATGGTCAATTTTAGCATGTCAAGTTCCAGAGAATCGGCAAAAGAAAGACTCTCGAAAATGGTTCTTTTCGTTTCGCCTGGTCCTCCAAGCAATAGGAATCCATTTCTTCGGATGCCATGCTCTTTAAAAAGAGTTGAGGCTACACGGACCTGGTCGACGACAAATTTCTTGTTGAGATTTTTCAGAATTTCCGGGCAACCGCTCTCGAATCCGAGACTTATTTCAACGCAACCAGCCTCCGCCATCAGTCGGACCATCTCTCATCATCCACAAATCCCGGATAGAGGATACATCGCCAATGGATGTCCAACTTTGCGGAAATTATTGTCCTGCAAAGCTCCTTCGCGAACTTTGGCGGTATGTTGAAGGTGTTGTCAACGAAGTAAAAACGACTAAAACCGGCCGCAACGTGCTTTTCAAGAGCTGCGACAACTGATTCTATCGGATGCGTCCGTATCGTTATCCCTTCGAGTGCTGGAGTTGAACAATAGGAGCATTTCATCGGACAGCCACGCCTGGTCTGAAATGGAATCCAGATATTTTCGGCTGCCTCGGCAGTCACGGACCACAGAGAAGGGTCGGGAAAAGAGAGTGCTGAAAGTGCCGTTGTCTCGGGAGAATTCTTTTGCACTTTACCATCTGGGTAACACAATCCAGCAATGCTAGATAAATCTTTCCCCTGCTCCAGTGCAGCCAGGAGGGCAGGGAATGCAACTTCTCCTTCACCGCAGATTCCCAAGTCCGCCTTGAGATACCGAAGTGCCGCAATCGGAAAGATGCTAAAACCAGCACCGCCCAGAACAACGGGAACAGAGGCGGCTTTCCGGCAGATCGCAATGATGTCCCGCACCGGATCCAGGAAAAATCTCGGCGCAGCCATTTGCTGGTTGTCGATGTTTCTCACCGAGACACCAATCACATCAGGTCTGAACATCCTCACCGTTTCTTGAATGCTCTTCGAGTTATCGCCCGCACCCATCAGGTCAAGCAAATGCACAACGTGCCCGGCATTACGCGTAGCGACGGCAACACAATTGAGCCCCAAAGGAAGGGGGATCATATTGACCGTTTCAGTATTTGCGGAAATTAGCAGAACATTCATAGGAGAAACATATTTCAGAGAAATCTATTGTAAAATCAACAAATAGCGCTATCTCTTTATATTTTAATTTCAGCAGGGAAATCCTGGGGACTGAACCAATCATCCTCGGCAAACGATGCATCTGTGAAATTCTTAAGGGAACGACGCATATATTTCCCCTCAGCTGAGGCCGCCAAGGTGCCATCATGTAGATACAACTCACCAGTACCCAGGAAAATTCGTCCGCTATCCTTAGTGATTCGCCCTACTACTTTCAATTCCACATTATAAGGGACCGGACGTTTGTATTTCACATTCAGCTCGACAGTCACTCCGAAGGTGTTTTCGTCAAAATGACACATGATTGCTCGGCCGATTGTTTCATCAAGGATCGCTGCAGTAATACCTCCGTGGGTAATCAGTGGGTAGCTTTGGTGAAACTGGCGCGGGGTAAAAAGCGCAATCACCTCGTTGTCCTCTGTTTTGTAGAAACGAGCTTTGAGCCCGAACTCGTTTTCGATACCACAAACCATACAGCCGCGGGAGATGTTTTGAGTTCCTTCGATTTTATAATCCATATTTGCCTTTCGTTATGACACGTAGTCGCTTGATGAATGACAAGATTCTTGGAGAAGTGCGAACCGAGGTTGGCTTTGACCGTTGACTTCGACTAGCTCAAAGAACATTGTATACGGGCGTACCCATATACCAGATTGGTTGTACAGTGGACGATATATGACCAATGGCTCGAGCGTCTCGCTATGACGAGCGACACCAAGAACCTCGTATTCCCCTCCTTTATAGTGGCGGTAGCGACCGATGGAAATTGAAGGCAGCAATGGAAGATTGTTCATGTGATGAATACCGAATCAATTTTATCTTTCGGCGACCGCCAAAACACTACACTCCTCAGCCACCTCTTATCCAATAGTCACTTTTCGTTGCCCCTGCTGGCGAGGTTACTTGCCCTGAAAGAGAGGTTTTCGCTTTTCAAACATAGCATTCAGCGCCTCCATATGGTCGTCGGTGAAGTGGCACAGTGACTGATAGGCTGCGGCTTGCATCATGCTCTCCGCCAAGGTGGAATGGACACCGAGACGCAGCAGCTTCTTGGTTAGGCGCACAGCCTGCGGTGGACGAGCTGCGATTTTGACGGCAATCTCTCGAGCCTTCTGCAGCAGTTCCTCATGATCGACTACATGATTAAGAAGCCCAAGGTCAAGAGCCGTTTCAGCATCGATAGTCTCGGAGGTAAAAATCAACTCACTTGCCTTGGCCATGCCAATGACTCGGGGCAGCGTGAATGCACTTCCGTCACCGGGAATCAATCCCACATTTAAAAACGTTTCACCAAATGTTGCCTTGCGGGAAGCGATGCGGATATCACACATGAGAGCCAGGCCGCAGCCAGCCCCGACAGCTGAGCCGTTGATAGCGGCAATGGTGGGGATTTCCACATCATATACGCTCAGCAAGACTTCCTGGAGATATTTCCGATACTGTTCCACGAGTTCTGCAGGGGTCCCCGCAAACATCCCCTTGCGCTCTTTCATATCTTTCACGTTTCCTCCAGAAGAAAACGCGGGATCTGCAGCAGTGAGAATGAGGGCACGTGTATCTAGGTGGGAGTTGACATAATCGCAGGCTGATTTGATCTCGGTGATCATATCGGGATGAGTAATGGCGTTTCGAATGTCAGCCCTGTTAAGGGTCAACGTGGCAATCCCCTCGTCGACTTGAAACAAAATTTCTTTGAACTCCATTCCTTTCTCCTTGCTTGTGAAATTCTTTCTATTATCGAAAATATAGCTATTTGCCTTAAAAAGCTCTGTTTCGTATCAATAAGAAAACATGCTATTCAAACAGGTTTGAACTTCGACTCAGAGTGCCTCTGCAGCTGGAACAAGTAAACAAGGAATCATTTCCTTCAGTTTGCATCTATCGATTCTCGAAGTTCCTTGCCGACTTTAAAAAATGGCAATTTTTTTGGCTTTACCAATATCGGAGCTCCAGTCTTGGGATTTCTACCGGTATACGTCTCATATTCTTTCACAGAGAAGCTTCCAAAACCGCGCAGTTCGATATTGTCTCCTCTCACCAACGTCTCAATCATAGTATCCAGAATCGTGTTCACAATGGATGCGGCTGTTTTGGTAGGCAGGCCTTGATCTTGAGCGAGTGCTTCTATTAATTCTGATTTGTTCATAAGGTGCCTCGGAATCTGTGATTAATATTGACAATTAAATATATGATATAAAACAGATATGAGATAAACCAGAACTATTTTCCGAGAGCAGAATGAATAGAAACACAACAGAGACGAGAAGCAGGTGTAATATTACAGTCCCGTATCTGTATTTTATAAAATGGCATCCAGCACAAGCCGAAAACGGGATTTTTAAAGGTCTACTATTTAATGTTTTCCGAGGAATAGAGTGATTAATCTTCGATGTTTGTGCATCAATATCGGTCCTCCTCGCTCCCAATTACAAATAGTCATTTCATTTACTCCTAAAAATTCAGCAAGTTCTTTCCCCGTCCAGCCGGCCTTTAATCTGGCCAACCTCAATTCTTCTCCGGTGCTCGAAGGTAATGCGGTCCTTATCGCAATCATATACCTGAGTTTTTCTGTAAAAGGTAACGCACCAATGTCCTTGCGGGTTTTTGGGTGATCGGGTCCGCCCGTGCACCTGCAGTCCGCTGCAAGTGCAGCGCTACCGCAGTCGGTTGTCCGGGCCGCTGCTGGACCGGATCGACATGCATATAGAGGTGCCGGCGGTCCAGGTCAAGGAACTGATGGGGCAGCCTGCCGGCGAGTCGTCTGCTGCCATCCGTGCCCGGGTTAATCGGGCGAGAATTCGGCAGCGGCAGCGGTTTGCGGGATCGGGCAGGATCTATTGCAATGCCCAGATGAGCGCCAGGGATGTAAAAAAACACTGCCGCCTTGATTCGGCCTCCGCCGAATTGCTTAACCAGGCAATCACCCGTCTGGGCCTCTCGGCCCGCGCCTACCATCGCATCCTCAAGATTGCGCTCACCATCGCCGACCTCGCCGAGGCCGAATCACTGACCGTGGCGCATGTCGCCGAGGCCGTGCAGTATCGCCGAATCCAGTACGAATTGTAAGCGGATCGTTTCGCTCGGGTCTTTTCTGCAGGCCTCCTGGCGGTTTGGTTGCTGCCCTTCCTTTTACTGGTTTGTATCCAGTACTTCTTTAATCTTGGTTGATAAATCGTTTATAGAAAAAGGCTTCTGCAGGAAGTTGATCCCTTCATCGAGCACGCCATGGTGTGCAATGACATCGGCGGTGTAACCCGATATATAGATCAGCTTGAGCTTGGGGTGCTGAGCAAGAAGTTGCTGCGATAACTCTTTGCCGTTTATCTCCGGCATAACCACATCGGTTATCAGCAGGTCGATCTGGCCCCTCTGCTCCGCAGCCAGTCGCAGCGCTTCGCTCGGGCTGTCCGTTGCCAGCACGCGGTAGCCCAGCCTTTCCAGCATGGAGCAACTCAACTCCAAAATAGTCGGATCATCTTCAACCAGGAGAATGGTTTCCCCCTGACTCATGTGAGGTTGTGCTAATTTTTTGGCCTCTCTCCAGATGGGTCCATCTTCGTGGATCGGCAGGTAGATTCTGATAGTCGTGCCTTTGCCCGGTTCGCTGGCGACCTTGATGAAACTGTTGTTCTGTTTGACGATGCCGTACACCGTGGCTAACCCGAGACCGGTCCCCAACTGGCCCTTGGTCGTAAAGAATGGTTCAAATATTTGCTCAGCAATATTTTTATCCATGCCGCACCCGGTGTCGCTCACAGCAAGCATCACATACTCACCGGGAATGAAATCGGTGTTAGAGGCGCAAGCGTCTTCGTCAAGGCAGACCCTTTTCGTTTCAATGGTGACCGTGCCGGCGCCCTTGATGGCATCTTGGGCGTTGACGCACAGGTTGGCAAGGATCTGGTCAATTTGGACCGGATCCATTTTTATCGGTGCCAGGTCAGGCGCGGGGAGCCACACCAGATCAATATCCTCTCCAATCAACCGGTGCAGCATTTTCAGCATCCCCTCCACCGTCTCGTTTAGATCGAGTACTTTGGGGGCTATGGTTTGGTTCCGGGAGAAGGCCAGTAATTGCCGAACAATATCAGCAGAGCGATTGGCGGCGTCATAAATTCTTTCCAGGAAAGTATGCAATTTCTGGGAAGCGTCGGTCTGCGCCAGGGCCATTTCGGTGTAGCCAAGAATGACGGCCAGAATGTTGTTGAAATCATGAGCCACACCTCCGGTCAACCGGCCGACGGATTCCATTTTCTGCGCTTGAAGATACTGTGCTTCAAGTTTGAGATGTTCGGTAATATCCCGCTTGATAGCAACATAGTTGACGATTCTTCTCTGGGAGTCAAAAACAGGGGAAATGGTTGCTTCTTCCGTATAGAGTGTCCCGTTTTTTTTCTTGTTGACCAGACGGCCGGTCCAGGTTTGACCACTGGATATGGTTTTCCAGAGTTCGCTGTAGAAAGTTTCGGTGTGCATACCGCTTTTAAGAAAACGCGGGTTTTGCTGGAAAGCGTCCTCGATCGTATAGCCGGTCACTTTCTCAAAGGCTGGATTGGCATACTGGATATGTCCTTCCGCATCAGTAATAACAATAACTTCGCTGGCGTGTTCTATCGCCACCTTCAGCCGTTTCAGATCAGCTTCGTCCTTTTGAGTCTGGGTAATGTCGCGGGTAATAGAGATGAGGTGGGGTACATTGTGCAATGAAATGGTCCGGGCGGACATCAAGGCAGAGGCGAGACTGCCGTCCTTCCTGCGGAACCTGGCCTCAAAATTTTCACAAAAGCCTTGTTGCTTGAGGAGATCGATCATTCGCTGCCTGTCGGCAGGATCCTGCCAGATATCGATTTCCAATGAGGTTCTGCCGATGACATCTTCGCGGGTGTAACCGGTCAGGTCGGTAAAGCCTTTGTTGATCTCGACATAAAGGCCGTCTTCCAGCCGGTTGATGTTGACGGAATCAGGGCTGGCGGCAAAAGCAAGAGCGAATTTTTCTTCACTTTCCCGCAAGGCTTTTTCCGCCTTTTGTCGCTCGGTAATATCGCGATAGATTGATTGATAGGTACCGTCAGGCATCATCTTGGTACGCATCTCAAAAAATATTTCTGATCCGTCTGCACGAATGAGTGTCCGTTCGCTTACTACTATTTCCCCTTTTTGCAGCAAATCAAAGCGAAAGGGACTTTTATCAAGACTCTCCCGGCTGAAGGGCAGCGAGCTAATATGCTTCCCGATTAAATCCTCTCGCTTTTTGCCAACCACCGTACACATATACTTGTTGGCTTCGGTAATAATACCCTCATGAGAGCCGAGAAGTATTCCGTCTACGGCCAGATCAATAAGCGCACGATAGCGATCTTCGCTTCCCCGCAGAGCTGTGTCCGCCTTTTTGGATTGGGTGATGTCAAGGGCCGTGAAGGTCACACCTGCCGTAAGATCTTGGGGATTAATGGGGGTTGAACTTAAAAGTATGTCTATTATCTGCCCGTCTTTACGCTGCCAGCGTGTTTCGACCGTGCCGGTTCCGTGTTCGTTGATTTGGTTGTATTTTTCCGTGCCGACCCATTCGTACTCCGCATCGTCGGGATACAACATCCGGCCGTTTCGGCCGATCAATTCCTCGCGGGTGTAGCCGCTTATCGAGCAAATGCGGTCGTTGACCGTGAGAAATACCCTGTTGGCTGCCACTCCAATTCCGGTGGGCGCGGCACGGAAAATACTGCTCAGGAACTGCTCGCTTGTCCGCAACGTTTCTTCTGTTTTTGTATATCGTCTGATTTCTCTCTCAAGCAGAAAGAATATAACAAGCGACGTCACGGCAACAAAAAACAAGCCCTTGTAGGTTTGAGCACTGGTCAATGTCGTGGCATCCTTAAATAACAACAGGATGGCCTGATCGGAAAAACAGAGCCACAGAAAGGAAATTCCAAAATAGAGAAAAGCTATTTTCGTAGCGGCTCGCGATGATTTGGAAAAGACAAATGTAGAGTTCATCAGATGTATACCTGAGGTAATTCCAATTCTAAATCAAACGATACCATTGTCGGCTGCGCTGTGCGGCTCCTCGCCGTACTACTTGTACTGTCTCGTCGCTGCTCGCTTGCCTTCGCGTTCTCATTTTGATTTAGAAATTGGAATAATAAGGGGTAAAGAGTTTGTTAATTCTATTCAGAAGAGGCTGAGGGGCTCGGCCTTTCCGGCCTCTTTTTTCTTCCGTAGCCACTGCTGCAATTGTTCCATGTACAAATAAAAAACCGGGGTGACGTAGAGGGTCAGGGTCTGGGAAAAGAGCAAGCCGCCCACCACCGCCAGTCCCAGCGGCCGCCGTGATTCCGCCCCGGCACCGTATCCGAGCGCGATCGGTAGCCCGGCCATCAGGGCTGCCATGGTGGTCATCATGATTGGGCGAAAGCGGATGACGCAGGCCTCATGAATGGCGTCATGGGCGTTCTTACCCTCATGCTGGGCGGCAATGGCGAAATCGATCATCATGATGCCGTTCTTCTTCACCAGGCCGATGAGCATGATGATGCCGACAAAGGCATAGATCGACAGTTCGGTTTTGAACAGCAGCAGGGTAATCAATGCCCCGAAACCGGCAAAGGGCAGGGCGGTGAGGATAGTGATCGGGTGGATGTAGCTTTCGTAGAGGATGCCGAGCACGATATAGATGACAATGATCGCCAGACCCAGCAGCCAGCCCATGCTTGCCTGCGAGGCCTGGAACTGTTGGGCATTGCCCTGGAAGGAGGCCTGGATGCCGGTGGGCAGCATGCTGTCGGTCAGTTGCTGCAGGTCGGTCAGGACTTGGCCTAAGGCGACTCCGGGTTTGATGTTGAACGACAGGGTGACTGAGGGTAACTGGCCAGAGTGGTTGATGGACAACGGGCCGAGGCCTTCACGGAGGGTGGCGACGGTGGACAGCGGCACCAGCTGGCCCTGGCTGGAACGGATATGGAGCAGGTCGAGCGCGGCGGCGTTGGTCTGGAATTGCGGCTGGAATTCGAGGATAACGCTGTACTGGTCGTTGGCGCCAAAAATGGTGGAAACATCGCGTTCACCGTAGGCGCTGTAGAGGGTGTCCTCGATTCGTTCCGGAGAAACGCCGAGCAGCAGGGCCCGGTTGCGATCGATATCGACGTTCAGTTCCGGATTATCCATCTGCAGGTCGCTGGAGACATCGATCAGGACCGGGGACTCCAGCATGGCCCGTTCGAGTTTTTTCGAAACCTCGTACAACTGGGTGGTGTCGATCCCTAGCAGGGTCAACTGGTAGAGACTGCGGGCCCGGCGGCCACCGATGGTGATGGGCAGCGGGTTGACCAGCATGGCGCGGATACCGGGGACCTGGTTGAGCTTGGGCCGCAGCTCCTGGATGATCTGATCGGCGGACAGCACACGCTCGGACCGGGGCTTGAGCACCAGCATCATGATGGGTGTGGTGGTGACGTTGGTGAGGAACCGATCAACATTGGGGTCCTGTTGCACGATGGCTGACAACTGCATCATGTGCTCTTTCAGGGATTCCCAGGAAAGCCCCTGGGCTGTCTGGGTGGAGACCATGATCAGGTTCCGGTCTTCCGCCGGGATGAAACCTTTGGGGACCGCGACAAAGAGATAGGCGGTGAGGGCCAGCATAACCAGGGAAAACACCATGGTGGTGAGCTTGTGGCGAAGTACAGCCAACAGACTCACGTCGTAGAGGCGCACCATCCACTGGTAGCCAGCCTCGGTCCACTGGTACATCCGGCCGTGATGAATATGCTGTTGTTCGCGAAGGAAGCGGCTGCAGAGCATGGGGATCAGGATGAGGCTGATCACCCCGCTGACCAGAACCGCCACGCCGATGGTCACCGAAAATTCGCGGAAGAGGCGTCCCATGAGACCGCCGAGAAAGAGCAGAGGGATGAAAATAGCCACCAGGGAAAGGGTCATGGAGATGATGGTAAAGCCGACCTCGCGAGCCCCGTCCACAGCGGCTTGCATCCGGTTTTTGCCCATCTCCAGGTGGCGGACGATGTTTTCCAGGACCACGATGGAGTCATCGACCACAAAGCCCACCGCGAGCGTCAGGGCCATCAACGACATGTTGTTGAGGCTGTAGCCGAGCAGATAGATGATGGCAAAGGTGCCGATCACCGACATTGGCAACGACAGGCTGGGAATGACGGTGGCACTGAGATTGCGGATAAAGAGAAAAATTACCAGCACCACCAGGACCAGGGTGAGGAGCATGGTGAACTGGATATCTTCGACCGAGTCCTTGATCGGCACGCTGTTGTCACGGAGGACGGTCAGCTTGATCGAGGCGGGCAGACCTTCAGAAAGTTTGGGCAGGAGATTTTTGATCGCATCGGCCACCTCGATGGTATTCATGCCCGGTTGTTTCTCGACCGCCAGAAAGATCGACTGTTCCTTGGCAGTGGGGGTAAAGAACCAGGCCCCGGACTGATCGTTTTCGACACTGTCGATGACCGTTGCCACCTCAGAGAGCCGGACTGGGCGGTTATTGCGAACCGCCACCACCACCTCCTTATATTTTTCCGCGACTTTGAGTTCGCCGCTGGCCTGCAGGGTCAGGGTGCGATGCGGACCGATCAATTGCCCCATGGGCCGGTTGGCGTTCTGGGTGCTTACCGCCTTGGCCACCTCGTCCGGATCGAGATTGAAGGCCTTCAACGCCTGGGGATCGAGTTGCACCCGCACTGCGTACTTCTGGGTGCCGCGCAGGGTCACCTGGGCAACCCCGTTAATCATCGACAGACGCTGGCTCATGGTCTGGCCGTATTGATCGAGCAGGGAGAGCGGCAGGGTCGGACTGCTGAGTGAGATAAAAAGAATCGGGTCAACCGCAGGATTGGTCTTGCGGAACGAGGGCGGCGAGGGCATGCCGTCCGGTAGGTAGCGGGCGGAGAGCGAGATGGCGGTCTGCACATCCTGGGCTGCAGCATCTATATTGCGTTCCAGGGAAAATTGTAGGGTGATCTGGGTGGAGCCGGTGGTGCTCACCGAACTCATGGAATCGATGCCGGCGATGGTGGCAAATTGCTTTTCCAGCACCGTGGCCACGGTCGAGGCCATGGTGTTGGGGCTGGCCCCCGGCAAACTGGCGTTTACCAGGATGGTCGGGAAATCAACGTTGGGCAGGTCGCTGATGGCCAGTTGGCGGTAGCCGATCAGGCCGAAGAGGAGGATGCTGAACATGACCAGCACGGTCATGACCGGCCGGCGGATAAAGAGATCGGAAACGCCGGTCATTGCTTGCCTCGTGCGCTGGTGGTGCCGGAAGCGGTCTCTTTGTTATTGTCTTCGGTCTTGGCCTGAGTGCGGCCTTTGCGTTCTGCAACCTTGACGCCGTCGGCCAGCTGCATCTGACCATCAGTCACCACCCGCTCGCCTGCCTGCAGCCCGGCTTCGATCACGGTTTCACCCTGATAAAGCATGCCTGGCGTTACTGGCCGGAATTCGACGGTCTGGTCGTCTTTGACCACGTAGATATACGGTCCTTTCTGGCCGGTCTGGATGGCCTGCGAGGGCACAACAATGCAATCGGGTCGGAGAGCGAGCTGCATGCGGACATCGATCATCTGGCCGGGCCAGAGGGGTTTATCTGCGTTGGCAAACGTTGCTTTGAGCCGAATGACGCCGGTGGTCGGATCCATGGTGTTGTCGATAAAGGACAACGATCCAGTGAGTAATTCGCTCTTGGCATTTTGATCCGTTACCAGCACCTTCAGGGTCCCGGCTGCCCGGTATTTACTGATATCCGCAAGATGCTGGCCAGGGACGGTGAAGGTGGCCAGAACCGGCCGGATCTGCTTGATGGTGACTATGGGAAGATCGGCGTTGGCCTTGATCAGGTTGCCCGGGTCGCTTTTGATCTCGCTGGTACGACCGGCAAGCGGGGAACGGATGGTACAGTAGTCCAGCTCTAGACGGGCGGCGTCAATCGCGGCCTGATCGGCTTTCACCGTGGCTGTCAGGGTGACGACTTTGGTGGCAGCCTGATCGGCCTGTTCCGTGGAAACAAAACCTTTTTTTACAGCAAGGGCATAGCGTTCCCCTTCCCGAAAGGCATTGTCCAGGTCGGCCTTGTCCTTGGCAAGCATCGCTTCCGCTTTGGCGAGGTTGGCGACAAAAGGACGGGGATCAATGGTGAACAGCAGCTCGCCTGCCTTGACCTCATCGCCTTCCTTGAAATGCACGGATTTGAGGGTGCCGGTTACTTGGGATCGGATTTCCACGGTGGCAAAGGATTCGACATAACCGGTGGCGCCGATCTCCAGGGGCAGGGTCTTTTTCAGGCTGGTCTCGATAGTCACCGGAATGGTTGATTTCTTTTTCTGCCCTTTTTTGCTGTCGCCGTTGGTATTGGCGGAACATCCTGAGAGCAAGAGGAGGGTGCAGCAGAGTAGCATCAGTATCCGGTGGGTGGACAAGGCTGCAGAGGGATGGGCAAACGGACTGCGGGCGGTGCGGGAGCGTATCATTGGTTGTTGTTCCTTGCTTCTTGTCTATTTTTCGGTCCAACGCCGGGAAGGGAGGCGACGGGCGCGATGACCTCGTTCTGCCAGCCGCCGCCCAGCGCCTTGTAGAGGGCCACCATGTCGAGCGCCAGTCGTTGGTCGCTCTGGGTGAGTTTATCCTGAGACTGGTAGAGGGCTGCCTCACTGAGCAGGACATTGAGAAAGGGGGTCAGTCCCGCCTCGTACTGCCCTTTGGCAATCGTTGCCGCCTGTTGTCCGGCTGCTACCGCTTCGCCGAGAATTCGGTGTTTCTCCTGTTCGCGGGCGTAGGCGACGAGGGCGTTTTCGGTCTCGGCCAGGGCGGTGAGCACCGTCTTTTCATAGGTGACCTGGGCTTGATCACGGCGGGCTTCGCTGATGGCGATTGCGGCCCTGGCGCGACCGCCGTCGAACAGCGACCATTGCACCGTCGGTCCCGCCGACCAGAAACGGCTGGATGCAGCTACCAGATCAGGCAGGGATGTGCTCTGCAGGCCGATCAGGGCGGAGAGGGAAAAACGGGGATACAGTTCGGCAATGGCGGTGCCCACGGTGGCAGTGGCGGTAGCCAGTTGGCGTTCGGCAGCACGGATGTCGGGGCGCTGACGGAGCAGTTCCGAAGGGAGCGTGGTCGGCAGCTGTGGTGGAACCGGGGGGATGTCCGCAGCAATGGCCAGCTCTGTCTTCAGGGATTGCGGCTGTTGCCCAAGGAGGAGGGCCAACTGGTGCATTGCTTGCGAGGTTGCGCTTTCCAGCGTCGGAACCTCGGATTTAGTCAGGGCCATCTGGACTTCAGCCTGGGCAACCTCAAGTTGACCGCCAAGTCCCATCTCAAATTTATTGCGGACCAGGGCCGCGGTTTGTTCCTGGATGCGAAGGTTGTCCTTGGCAATGGCCAGCCGTTGTTGATTGGTACGCAATTCGAGGTAGTTTCTGGCCACCTCGGCTTCCAGAGTAATAAGGACGTGCCGACGGTCTTCCATCGTGGCGTCGAGGGTGGCGTCCGCCGCCTCGGTCTGGCGTCTGGTCTTGCCAAAGATATCAATTTCCCAGTTGGCATCGAAACCTGCCCGGAAAAGATCCTCGGAAACACCGCCGGAGGGGATGTTTTCACTGCTGCGGCTGTTGGTGTAGCCGCCGCTGGCGCCAAGAGAGGGGGAGTTCGCGGCAGCGGTCAGGCGACGTTGAGCTCTGGCCTCGCGGATACGGGCTTCGGCAATGTGCAGGTCGAGGTTGGCGGCAGCGGCCCGAGCGATCAGGCTATCAAGGGTAGGGTCTTGGAACAGGGTCCACCAGCAGTGCGGCGTCGATTCCGTGGCTGCACTGCTGGTGCCTGGTGTTTCGGTCCAGCGAGCGGGCATGTCCGGCTGGGGCTGCCGGTAATCCGGGCCAACAGAGGTACAGGCTGCTAGGCTTACGGCAAGAGCCCATCCCGACAACCTGAAGGCAATGCTCCATCTGTTTTTTTTCACAACATTCAATGGCGTCTCCCAGGAGGCATGGACGATCGATGACGTTAAAAAGGGGGTAGCGCCTCGTCGATTACAGAGCGAGTATTCTTGCAGGCGTTTTTATATAGGCTACATGTTGCTTCATCGTGCACACGCAAAATAAGAAAAATTACAGGAAACTTTCTGTTTTTACAAGAAATTCGAACATTCACTGTCATGAATTAATCCTACGGTGAGGTAGTGTGAACGTCCGAGAGCGTCGTGCAAGGTGGTACGATTACGGTGCACATGTGGAGGGCGATGGGGCTGTCCGGAAACGATGCTGTCGCGAGGTGATAATTCTCAGGAATCCTTTTGCGGATATGCGGTTTAATGGATTGAAATTAGAAGAATAAATCGATCTATTTTTGGCAATATCGTTTGTTAGGGAATCGTTAGGATACCGTTTTTTTGGTGTCATAATTGTATGGGGAGGGTAAAGTTAACACGATTAAAAGTAGGTTGGCACCCTGTTTGGCAAAGAGGATGCGGTGCTCTTTTGTTGCATAGTAATGTCTCGAATTTGTTTTCTTTGTCCGATGTTCACCGGTGAGCATCCTGGCAATGCATTTGAACTTTGAAAGGAGAAAAGATCGATTATGAACCTTGGTTTTCTCGCTAAAATACTGCCACCACCGGAGAACAAATTTTATTATCATTTTGAAAACGGGGCAGAGGTTTGCGAACTGTCCTCACAACTGTTTTACCAGATCGTCCATTCCGATCTGAAAGAACGGGAAGAGTATCTCATCCATGCCAAGACCTATAAGAGAAGAGCGGTGGAAGCTATGGAAGGCAGTCTTGCCCTGCTTAATGCCTCCTTCATCACTCCCATTGACCGGGAAGATATTCAGCTGATCTCAACGTATCTCTACAAGAGTACCAAGGTGATTCTCAAAGCCTGTGTCAATCTGCGCATTTACAAAATCGATTCCTACAATGATATCGTCAAAAAGCAGGCTGAGATTTTGATCAAAGCGGCGGAAGAGTTGCGAACCATCATCTCCATGTTGAAGAATAACGCGCCGTTAAAAGACACCACGGCATGTAACTACCGGATCAAGGATATTGAAAATCGTGGCGACGAGATCTTGTTTACCGCAACGGAAGAGCTTTTTTCCGGAAAATACGATGCCATCGCTGTGCTCAAACTCCGTGATATCTATAAGGGTATCGAAAATGCGCTGGATATATGTTCGGTCATCTCCGATCTGATTGTCAATATCGCCCTCAAACATAGTTGAGCGTCCCCATTGTTGTTCCGAAAGCGGCAATAGTTTTGCCGCGCATGATTGCATTACGGTAAAGAGGAAGAGAATAAATGGTTTTGACCCTGCTTATCTTTGTTATCATCACCTCCCTTGTGTTTGAATATATCAATGGGTTTCACGATTCCGCCAATTCAATCGCCACCGTCGTATCAACCAAGGTCCTGACGGCCCGTACAGCCGTTATCTATGCCGGGGTGCTTGATATGATCGGCGCCTTTTTTGGCACTCATGTCGCCACCACGGTCGGCAGAGGGATCATAACGACGGGAAGCGTAACCCAGGGAGTGATCCTCTGCGCCCTGCTTTCGGCTATTATTTGGAACCTGATCACCTGGTATTACGGCATTCCGTCGAGTTCTTCCCATGCCTTGATCGGAGGATTGATCGGGGCTGGAATCTCAAGAGCTGGCTTTGACGTTGTTCAGATCCAAGGCGTCACGCAAAAGGTGCTCCTGCCGATGATCACTTCTCCGCTTTTAGGTTTTATTATTGGTTTCTCGTGCATGGTGCTGATTTTATGGCTGTTTTCTAAGGCAAATCCCAGTTCGGTCAATCGCTATTTCAAAAAACTGCAACTGGTTTCTTCAGGTATTATGGCCTTGAGCCATGGCACCAACGATGCTCAGAAAACCATGGGCATTGTCACCCTGGCCCTGGTGAGCTATGGTGCTTTACCGACCTTTGAAGTGCCTTTCTGGGTTATTTTTGGTTGCGCTGTGACCATGGGCCTGGGCACCATGGGAGGCGGGTTGCGGATTATCCGTACCATGGGCACCAAGATGATCAAGCTCAAGCCAGTGCATGGGTTCGCTGCTGAAACTTCTGCCGCCATTGTTATTCTGAGTGCTTCCCACTTCGGTATCCCGGTCAGCACCACGCATGTCATTTCCACTTCGATCATGGGGGTTGGCAGCACCAGAGGCATTCATGCCTTGAAGTGGGGGATTGTTGGCAACATTGTTACAGCTTGGGTCCTCACCATTCCCGTCTGCATAGCGCTGGCCTGGGTTCTCTACCGCATCCTGCCGGTCTGACGACCACAGACCTTGTGTGGCATGATTGCTGCCGCATGAGCAGCAGCGAGCACACCGTCCTCACCATCCCGGATCTGACAGATTAAGGTCTGTACAGCTTTGATCTGGTGCCAACGTTCGACCAGTAAATAGATCAAACAGGTGGCTGTCCGGCATCCGCAGGCGAAGTTGCGGTTCGGATGTTTGCGAGGCCGTGACAAGAGAATTCTTCGGCAGACGCGTGTTGAGAGATTTTTCAGATGAAAGTGCAGCAGGAAACAGAACAAATATCCGACAGCACCCCGCCCGCCCGGGTCAGTTCTCGCTCGCTGAAAATCCGGCTTTCGATCATCGCTTTCCTGACCGCACTGCTGGTCGCAATCATTATCCTGGTGAGCGATCAGCTCACCCTGTTGTCGCATCGGCAGCATCAACAACCTATCACCGATAATCTGGCGGCGGAGATCAATGCCTTCATCGTTCACTATTATGCCCATTCCGTAAAGGATCTTGCGGGGTTAAGTGACGTTGTCGATATCTGCACCGGCAAAAATTCTGTCGATAATCCTTCCCTGCTCAGTGTGTTGAATACTGCCCAGGGGGTGCTGGATGTGGCCCTCGTTTATGTCATGGATACCAGCGGTACCGTCATCGGCTGTTCCACTTCTCCAGATGAACAGAGTCTGACCGGCAACAAATACCCCTTCCGGCCTTATTTTACCCACGCCATAGCTGGTGAGCCGTATCTCTTTCCCGCAATCGGTTTAACGACCAAACATAAAGGCTTCTATTTCAGTGCCCCTGTGTACGAAACGGATAAAGGAAAACCAGTGGGTGTGGTGGTAATCAAAACCCGCAGTGAGTCGATTGACACCTTTTTTTCCGCTCTTAATGGCAAGCTGGACGCATTCCTGCTCTCTCCCGACGGGGTTATTTTTGCCTCCACCCGTATGGATTGGAACTTCCGGACGGCTTGGCCGCTTGGGGCAGAACGGTTACAGGAACTCAAGGCAAGTCGACAATTCAACGGTTACGATCTGCAACCATTACCATTTTCATTGAAAGACTCGATGGTGCATTATGACGGCATTCGTGCCGTTGTCGATCTGGAGCCCTTGCAGGTTGAAGGATGGCAGATTGCAACCCTGGAGCTCACCCCGTTTCCTTGGGCAGAGGTGCTGCTGCTTTGCTGCGCCGCTGTTTCGCTCGGCATTCTTTCTGGCGTGGTGGTTCGGCATAGGTATAAGGAATTACAGTTAACCGGGCAGGTGCTGGCAGGCCAGGAGGCTAGTGATCGGTCTGAAGCGGCCCATCTCGCCTCGGTCCGCGAACTGGATACCATTTTTAGTGCCAGCCTGGTAGGCATTATCCTGGTTCGAGACGGCCGGGTCGTCAACGCCAACAAACGGATGGCTGAGATGTTCGGGTATAGTCAGGAGGAAATTCTGGAGCGGAATATCCGCCAACTTTTCACGGGCAGGCGAGATTTCAGGCGGTTTGTCCGGAGGCACTTGCATCTGCTGCTCGACAGCGATGTCCAGCAGGTGGAGTATCAGCTGAAAAAGAAAGGAGGCGCCGTCTTTCCCTGCACTCTGAGCGGCAAGGCCATCAACCCTTCCCACCTGGCCCAGGGAACGGTATGGGTCATAGAGGATATCTCCAGAAGAAAAGCAGCAGAAAAAGAACTGGAACAAGCCCGGGAAGCAGCGGAAGCGGCCAGTGTTGCCAAGAGTGAATTTCTTGCCAACATGAGCCACGAAATCCGCACGCCCATGAACGGGATCATCGGCCTGTCCAATGTTCTGCTGCAGGAAAATATGCCGGAAAGTCAGCGGGAGCCGTTGGAACTGATTCAGCGTTCGGCTATCCGGTTGATGACCATCATCAATGATATTCTCGATTTTTCCAAACTTGAGGCCGGACGTTTTGAGCTTGAGCAACAGCCCTTTTCCCTGCGGGGTGCACTGGGGGAAATTATCCGGCCGATGGAGCCGACGGCGCACCGGAAAAACCTGCAGCTTAAACTGATGATTGATCCTGCGGTGCCTGACAGCATGGTGGGGGATCAAACCAAGCTCATGCAGGTCCTCACCAATCTGATTGACAATAGCCTCAAGTTTACGCGCAAGGGCCAGGTCGCGATCCTGGTCAGCTGTAAAAAAAACGACCAGTCGACGGGCAGCAAGCTGCTGTTTGAAGTGGCTGATACCGGTATCGGCATTATACCGGCCTATCATGCCAAGGTCTTTGAATCGTTTTCCCAGGCCGACTCCTCGCATTCGCGTAAATTCGGTGGTACCGGTCTCGGCCTGTCGATCTCCAAAGGATTGGTTCAGCTTATGGGGGGCGAGATCTGGTTTGACAGTGAACCCGATATGGGGACCCGATTTTATTTCACCATTCCCTTTGTTGCACCTGAGAGTGCTCTTCCGCAGGCAACAGAGCGGCTTGGCGGCCCGAGCCGCCGGGAACAAAAGACCGTGTATCAGGACCAGGGCCGTGTCAGGAGGATCCTGGTGGCCGAGGATGAATATATCAATAAACTCCTGATGAGCACCTTGCTCAAACAGGCAGGCTACCATGTCACCGTGGTGAAAAATGGCCGCGAGGCTGTGGATGCCTGGAGGGGCGGGCTGTTTGACTGTATTCTGATGGATGTCCAGATGCCGGAAATGGACGGCTATGAAGCGGTTGCCCGCATCCGTGAGGCGGAAAAGCAAGGTGAGCATATTCCGGTTATTGCCATGACCGCCCACGCCATGAGTGGTGATCGGCAAAAATGTCTGGCTGCCGGCATGGATGATTATGTCTCTAAACCTATTGACGGCACCACCGTGCTGCATCTGGTGCAGCAATACACCTCAGCCGTCGGTCTGGACGCTAATACCAAGGCCGCTCAGGAAGGGCTTTCGTGAAACGGCTGGCTCCATTATTTCTTTTTTTGATCGCCCTAGGTTTGTTCGGATATCTGTTGACCGTTAATCTCCAACCACGTCTTGACGCCACTGATTTCCTGCCGGTCGATACTGTTGCCCTGGTGGAATCTCGGGATTTGGCTCGAACCTGGGAAGCAATGCGGCAGAGCAGCATAGGCAGGAAGCTCAATAAACCCGATTTTCCGCGAATTCTTGAACAACTCGGCCTGCCTGCTTCCCGGGTAAGCGAATTCAGGTTAGTGACCGCTGCCCTCGATCGTTTCACCACGGCTACCTTTTTCACCGGCTTTTTTGCTAAAAATACAGTGGTTGCCCTGTTGTCGGAATCTCAAGGGCAAGTCTCCGACGCCGAAACAATACTCAGAAATTTGGTGCTGATCACCCCGTTACGGTCCGATTTTTCTCCACAGCGCCAGTTGGAACACTATTTTGGACCTGTTCAATCCACCGCTACCACTGTCTATCAGGGAGTCTCCCTGGTTACCCTTATCTTCCAGTCGGGGCGGACATTCAGTTTCTGTCAGCACCGCAGGTTGTTGATCTGCGCGTTGGACCCTAAATCCGTGCAGCGCTGCATCGATCAGTCGTTGAACAGGATGGTGCAGACCCGATCTGGCTTGCAATTGAACCAGGAATATCAAGGGATTAAAAAACGTGCTGGTGGTAAGGCAGATTTTTTTCTGTACTCCGATCTGCCGGCACTGTTGCGACAGCTGCCTGCAGCACTCCTTGCGGAAACCGAAGAGATTGGGTGCCTGCCGCATCATTTTGCCATCTTCCATCAGGCTAACGCTGAACATGACCGTCTGTCGATTATCGCCCAGTTCCGCCAGGAGCAGTTGACGGCCTTTACTGATCAATACCAGTTGGCCGCCCCGCTGGAGAATGCTGCGGGCCAGCGGATATCCCGGGAGACCCAGCTGTATTTCTGGACGAACTGGTTCAATCCGAAGAGACTGTGGCATCTCGGTCTGCAGACGGGCGGTCGTGAGACTGTGGAGTTGATGTCGTTTATCGCGCAGCAAATATTTGAAAAAACGGGTACGGCTATCGACGATTTTTTTGATGTATTCGGCAATAGATTCGGGGTATTCATGAATGAGCAGGGAAGCCTGCCCCAAACGACGCAGTCTATAGCCGGCCTTTTTATAGAGGTCCGTGATCAGCAGAAGGTCGAAGTCATGCTGAAGCAATTGCTTGCCGGACTGCAGTTGGTAAAAGTAATCACCGGGGGGACGGAGATCGTCTCGGTGATAATGGCCGGAGGGTTGTTGTCGCCTGCCTATGCTTTGGTGGACAACCATCTGATTCTTGCGGACAGTGTGGGGTTGATTGAGCAGGTCCAGCGGCAAGGAGGGCTCAAACCGGCAAGCGTGGATAAAGCACTGGTGCCGGCGAGGGATAGAGCCGATAATATTTTCCTGTTCGTCAGGACCAAGAGAGTGGCGCAACGATTAATTGCGCTCCTGACCGTATTGACGAAAGAGACAGCCGACCCTACCAAATTCCTGTTGCCCAGCACCAGGCTGATGCTTGAACATGCACTGATTCCCTTGCTGATGAGTCTGCAGAGCGTGGAGACAAGTAGTGTGCGGGGATATGCCCTTGGAGATGAAATGCTGCTGGAAATGGATTTTTCCGCCAGCAGCAAAGATTTTCGTATTTTCTAACTACAAATTCAAAGTGCAGGGGCAGGGTTGCCTCTGTTGCCTTAAGTGAGCGCGTCATGGAACAACTGGTTGCTGAACTCAAAAGCATTCTTCCATTTAAGAATACCACCACGGTCGGCGATATTGTGATCATTGCCGCAAAAACCCCAGAGATGCTTGTTTATGCCAAGGTAGGAGAGATTATTCGTGATGAGAGTAGGAAGGAGGAGTGGTGGCAGGTGACCCTGCATCTCCTCTCCATTCCTTTGCAAACAGTGGTCTGGACCCTGCGTACACCCCAGTTCACCGGTCAGGAGATCTTCACCATGGGTGGCGAGGGCCGTTTTATCCAAGCGGTGCGGTTTGCAGAGACGTCCTCTGAAGCCCTGCCAGCTGGCCGGGAAAATCAGGGCAAAGGAAAAGAGAAGAAAACAGCCCTGCGGGTCATCAAGTGAAAAGGATGCACCTTCGTCTGATTGCGGCAATCGGTATATCGCCCATTATTGCAGCTCAGCTCCGTTACTCTACAACCTAAAAAAGAATCGCATGAGCCGTGAACGAGCTTCAAATTATTGAATATATAGCGGCACTCACTGGTCCGGCCAATGAGCAACTGCTGAAAGGCATCGGTGACGATTGCGCCGTGATCAGAAAAGACGGCACCCGGGTCTGGCTCCTGACCATGGACACCCTGATCGAGTCGGTTCATTTTAACAGCAGTTTTCATCCACCCGAAAAACTTGGCCGTAAGGCGGTTTCCGTCAATGTCAGCGATATCGCGGCCATGGGTGGAAAACCGGTCTTTGTTCTTTTTTCAGCGGGCCTTCCCCGTGGTTTTGACGAGGGCTGGTTCCAGGCCTTTACTCGGGGTCTGACGGATGCCTGCCGCGAATATGGTTGTTTTATTATCGGTGGCGACACCGTTGCCAGCCCCGGAGGGCTCACCTTCACCCTGACCGTCATCGGTGAGGCAGAGGCGGACCAGGTTGTTTATCGCAGTGGCGCCCGACTCGGAGATACTGTCTGGGTCAGCGGTGAACTGGGGTTGGCCGCTGCCGGTCTGGAGCTGTTGAGCGGTGGGATCGAGCCTGATAATACGGCTTTTGACCCTTTCCGGGAAAAGCATCTCAATCCGCAAGCTCGGGTTGCCCTTGGCAGGCAACTGGCCACCAGCGGCGTGGTGCACGCTATGATGGATCTGTCCGATGGTCTGGCTACGGATCTGGCGCATCTCTGCAAACAGTCAGGGGTGGGGGCGCGTCTGTCTGCCCGCGATCTGCCGGGGATCGAGACGCTTGCCGCAGCCGCACGTTGCACCGGTTCCGATCCGTTGCGCTGGGCCATAAGCGGTGGCGAGGACTACGAGCTGCTGTTCACCGCAGATCCTGCCGCCGGAGCGCACCTTGCTAAGATTGCCAAGCAATGCGGGCAGTCGATTTTTGCGGTGGGCACCATCGTTGCAGATGCAGGGGTGACTTTGATCCAGAATCGGGCCAACGGTTCCAGCCAGGAGATTGCGGTCGCCTTTCAGGGATTTGATCATTTCCGCAAAAAAGCAGGGGGATAGGATGCTGGTCGGCGCACTCTTCAGGCACTGGTCACTCCGATTGCTTGCTCCCGATCGGATGCTGCGGCAGACCTACGAGACCTTTAAGACGCTGCTCGGCCACGATATTAGAAGCCATGAACTGATGGCGGAATTTGAAGAGCTCTATTATGAGGGCAGGAAGGAGGATTTTGCCCGCATTCGCGACCGTTACCGGCAACTGGCCGCGGCTGTCGCCGGCATGGTCACTGCCCTTGAACAGATGCAACCCGTCCAGGCAGGCCCCCTGCACGACTATTTCAACAAATACGATTTTTATATCCGCCTGCTCCTGGCCCCGCCCGAACAGTTTCTCATTCCGCCTTTTGCCGTTGACCACAACACCCTTTCCGCCACCGCCCTGATCGGCCACAAGAGCGCGCGACTGCTGCAGCTGGCCCCTGCGACCCATGGGCGGGTGCCGCCCGGATTTACCATCACCACCACGACCTATGCCCTTCTGGTTGCGCATAATCGGCTGCGTCCGGCAATCGACCTCCTGCTGGCCAGCATCGATCCCGAATCGAGCTCCAGCCTGGAAGAGGCTTCGCAGGCGTTGATGACCCTGGTGCGGCGGATGACTATTCCCGAGCAGGTCACTCAGACCATCTCAGCCGAATATGATCGGCTCGCCAGCCGGTGTCCGGATGCTTTGCCGCGGGTGGCGGTGCGTTCATCGGCACTGCACGAGGATGGCAATCACAGTTTTGCCGGTCAGTATCATTCGGTCCTCGGCGTTGCCCGGGACGAATTGATGGCCGCCTATCTCGAAGTGGTGGCCTCTAAATATACGCCCCAGGCCCTACTGTACCGGATCTACACCGGGTTGAGTGATGAAGAGGCGGCGATGGCGGTCCTGGTGCTGACTATGGTCGATGCCGTTGCCAGCGGCGTGATCTACACCCGTGACCCGGCGGCTGCAGGCAGCGAACAACCCCTGTTAATCCATAGTATTCAAGGGCTCGGGCTCCCGTTGGTGGGTGGTGAGACGACACCGGATGTTTATCTTTTTCCACCGCACAGTGCGGCCCCTTCCCAGACTATTGCCGGTTGCCAGCACCACCGGCTGGTCGTGCATCAGGGGCAATTACGTGAGGAGGCGCTAGCTGCGAGCGACGGAATATCCCTGTCGCTCAGTCGTGAGCAGGCCATGCACCTGGCTACAACCGCCAGGGAATTGGAATCCTTCTTTGGCGAAGCGCAGGATATCGAATGGGCTTTGGATCGTAACCAGGAGCTGTATATCCTCCAGTCTCGTCCTCTGCGCATCAATACGATTTCGCAGGCCCCGGCTCCAACGATTGCCCCCCCTGACGAAAGAACGCTGTTGGTAGGGGCGAAGCGGGCAGCCGGCGGTATTGGTTGCGGCATTGTGCATCATCTTGACCCAATGAATACCGCCCCCCTTCCGTACGGCGCGGTGCTGGTGACCCAGCATATTCCTCCTTCTCTGGTTCGTTTTATCGGCAGATTAGAGGCCGTGATCTGCGAGCAGGGTGCCGTCACCGGACATTTCGCCACGGTCTGTCGAGAGTTCGGCGTTGCCCTACTGGTTAATGCTGCCGGGGCTGCTTCCTTATTGCCTGCCGGGATGGAGGTTACCGTAGACGGATGGAACGGGACCGTTTATGCAGGGAGGGTTGCCAGTCTACTCGCCCGCAAAGGCAAGACCGATTCCCTGGCCTCTTCCGATTTCTCGCGAAAACTGCGTGCCTTGCTTGATTATATTACACCCCTGCAGTTGGTCGATCCCAGTGCTGCGAACTTTCGGCCTCAGTCCTGCCGTTCCTTCCACGATATCATTCGCTATGCCCATGAAACTGCGGTGCAGGCTATGTTCGGCCTGAGCGATATTGCTTCCGGGACCGCATCCCGGTGCCGGAAACTGGAGACCGATCTGCCGCTCGATATCTATCTGCTGGATGTGGGTGGCGCCTTTGCCGGTGACGATGCAGGCGGCGAGACTATTGCCCTGACGCACCTTGTTTCCTCTCCATTTGTGGCCATCTGGCAGGGGCTCAGCCATCCGGAAATCGACTGGCAAACGCATAGCCATTTTGACTGGAAAAGTTTTGGCGATATGGCGTTGTCTGGCGGTATAGCCAGCGGTGGTTCCAAGGACTTCGCCTCCTATGCGGTCGTCAGTCGGGATTATCTCAATCTCAATATGCGTTTTGGCTATCATTTTACCCTAGTCGATTGTCTGTGCGGCGAGGAGACCAGGGCCAATTACTGTCAGATACGCTTTGCTGGAGGCGGCGGGGAGTATCAGGGGCGATTGCTGCGGATCACTTTGATCAGTCGCATTCTTCGGAATCTGGGTTTTGAAGTCAGCATCCGGGGAGACCTGCTCGATGCCCGGCTCAACGGCTATCCGGCCGATGCGCTCTGTAAGCTGCTTGCCGAAGTCGGGCGTCTGCTCGGCATGACCAAACTGCTGGATATGGTGCTGCAAGAGCAGGATATTGATTGGTACGCGGAGCAGTTTCTACGGGGGGCAGGTCGATTTACAGGCCGTTCCGATACGCCTGCCCGTTCTGAGGATTGATAACGCATGTATGCACTGCACTGGGTAACCGATCATCTGGCCACCGGCCACGCCCCCATGTCGTATGCGGAGCTTGATGCTATCCGGGAGCAGGGGATTACCACCATTGTCAACCTTTGCGGCGAATTCTGCGATCTGCATCAGGTTGAGGAAGGCACCGGGTTTGAGGTCTATTATTTGCCGGTGGTTGATGAGTGCGCCCCTGATCTTGCTGCCCTGGAAAAAGCCCTGGATTGGTTGGACGAGGCGCTGTATCTCAATAAAAAAGTGCTGGTGCATTGCCGTCTTGGCCATGGCCGAACCGGGACCTTTATCGCTGCGTATCTGTTGCGCCGGGGTTTTGATTTCAAATTGGCTGAAAAAACCATGAAGGGTCGAAACGCCAATCCAGCCACCTATCAGCAGCGCAGTTTTCTCAAAAAATACGGTAAGCAGGTGGGGCCCTTACGAGCGAAGGCACCCAGGATCGATAACCGTTCGACCACGGATATTGCACCGGTGCTCTGCGCCTATGAGAAGCTGCTGACCCGAATTGATCGGCAGGTGAGGGTGGATAAGCAGGAGAACTGTTGCGGCCGTGGCAACCATGCGTGTTGTCGGCAACCTTTTGATCTCTTGCTGATTGAAAGCATGCATCTGAGCCAGACTATCAACAAAACGTTGAATCAGGAACAGCGCCAGAAGGTGACCGAACGGGCCTTGAACCTGGCGAGGCAGTTACAGGAGTTGCATCACCAGCATCCAGGCATGACGACCGCTGCGGTGGCGGCAACTTCTCTTCATGAGTCGCTCAATTGTCCGTTGCTGGAATCAGGGGAATGCCTGGTGTTGGCCGATCGTCCGCCGCGTTGCCGGTACTGGGGCGTTTTTGCAACCGACGAACAAGCGCAGGAGATGTTTCAGGCTATCGCCGAGCTCTCACAACAGATTTTTCAGTCCCTGACCGGCATCGTGCCTCCGGTGGAAAACCTTACCTTTTCTTCGGCAGACACTATTTCGGGGAAATTCGTGCAGCTCTATTTTCAGGCGATGACCGGGGGAAACGGGTAGGATGGCAATATGAAAGATGCTCACACCCATAAGGTACTGATTGTTGACGATGAGCGCGATATGCTCAATCTGCTGGCCAAGGTACTGGTCAAAAAATGCGGTTGCGCCGTGGTTACGGCGGTTTGCGCAGAAAAGGCCCTTGAGGGGATACATGCTGATCCACCCGACGTCGTGCTCACTGATATTAAAATGCCGGGCATGGACGGGCTCGAATTTTTCCGGCAGATAACTGCTATCGACCCGGCCATCAGCGTCATCCTCATGACTGGATACGGTACCATCGAGATGGCGGTGCAGGCATTGAAAGATGGGGCCTATGATTTTATCGAAAAACCTTTTGACAACGAGCGCATCATCCGCACCGTCAGTCGGGCGATCGAGCGCACCCGGTTGCTGCGGGAGAATGTGCAGCTTCAACACCGGCTGAGCGCTCAGGATCATCTCCATGGTTTTATAGGTCGTTCACGACGGTTGCTGCAGACAGTGGAACTGCTTGGACGTGTCGCCCGCAGCAATGTCACTGTGCTCATCCGGGGCGAATCAGGTACCGGCAAGGAATTGGCAGCCAAAGCGCTGCATGCTCTGTCCAACCGGGCCGATCGGCCTATGATTACGGTCAACTGCCCGGCGTTGCCGGAACATATCCTGGAAAGCGAGTTGTTCGGCTACCGGAAGGGGGCCTTTACCGGGGCGGATCGGGATAAGACCGGGCTGTTCGTCGAGGCCGATGGCTCAACGATTTTTCTCGATGAGATCGCCGATATTCCGGTGGGCGTACAGACCAAGCTGCTGCGGGTCCTTCAGGAAAAAGAGGTGCAGCCTTTGGGGCAGAATAAGACTTTCAAAGTCGATGTCCGGGTGGTCGCTTCGACCAATCAAAATCTTGAAGAGAAGATCAGGCACGGTGAGTTCCGCGAAGATCTGTTTTACCGGCTTAATGTCATGACCGTCACCATGCCCGATCTGGTGTCGATGGTTGCCGATATTCCTCTACTCGCTCAGCACTTTCTCGAACGCTATAGCAGAGAGCATGGGCGCGAGAATCTTGAATTCACCGCCGAGGCCCTCCGGCATCTGATGCAGCGGCAATGGCAGGGAAATGTCCGTGAATTGCAGAATGTCGTTAACCGGGCCGTGCTTCTCTGTCAGGGGACCGCAATAACGGCGAATGATCTGTGGGACGATCATGGTGTCTCCAGTTCGCCCGACAACGGTGATGATCAGGAGCTAGGGATTGCGCCTTTGTGCGGGCAACTGCCCTACCGGGAGGCGAAGAATGCCCTGCTCCACAAGTTCAATGCTTCTTATCTCGCCGAGGCTTTGAAGGCGGCGAGCGGTAATGTGACCCTGGCTGCCCGCTCCTGCGGTATGGAGCGGCAGGCTTTTCAGCGCCTTTTGCGGCGCTGCCACCTCGAATCAAGGAGTTTCCGCTGATGCCCGATACACCGGCCGACTATTCCCTAGCCCGAAATAAATCGTACTGCAATTACTGTCCTGGATACTGCTGCTACCGGCTTCCAGGAGCAACCCTGTTCGTCAGGAATGAAGATATCAACCGGATAGCCCGGCACTTTGATATCAGTGACGGTGAGGTCAGAAAACGGTTCCTCGAAAATAAAAATACCTTCAAGACCAGAGAAGACGGCTCCTGTATCCTGCTCGCCAATGACCGTATGTGCAAGCGCTGTACAATTCATGAGGCCAGACCCAAGCAGTGCAGCGAGTTTCCCTACGATAAACCTTGTCCGTACCTGGAAAACCCGGGACTCATGGACATCATCCAGCCCCGGATCGAGCAGAGTCTCGCGTTTGCGGTCGACAGCAGCGAATAACCACTTGCGCTCTCTCCGGTTGTTAGTTCTTTGTGGCGGTGACTTGATGATCTAATCTTGGAAGACTGTGCATTATGTGAACACCTCCTCTGCCCAAGATTGTTGTTTCCCGACTCTTGAAGGCCATCCTTTGCTGTCGCTTTTCTTCTTTTTTTGTCCTGAAATACGGAAGATGTCTAAATATTTTGTATTATTTAAGTAAGATGTGTTTTTTAACAATTCCGATAATCAGGAATCTTCAACTGGGTAGATGGGTATGTGAAAGGGGACTGTGGGGGGTGGGGTGGTCCGTCTTTCGAAAAAAAACGGTGCTGTTTGCGGTGTATCGATAGATTTTTGTGCTTTGAGCGTTAGCGGTTGACAGTACTTCTTGCTCGCCGGCTTCGGCAAACTCTACAGCCTGATAGCGATGGCCTAGGCATAGAGGCATCGTAATCCGTACAGTTTTCTCTGGCGCATATGCCTTGAGTCTGCCTTCAGTGACCTTTGTCGAAGGCTAGGAGGTCATGCTCTTTTGGAACTTTAGAATACAGCCGGAGCTAGGAACTTGTGATCTAAGTGGTTGATTAAGCCTTTACGACATTGCGGAAGAAGGTTTAGTGGCAGCAAGCTCGGATATCAAGTCGCGTTTATCGTGCTGATCATTGCCCTCCAACGATAAGCTACAGGCTTTTCGTCTCAATGATTTGAACGCTTATTGGAAGAAGGAAGACGCTCAAAGTCGGAAATCAGGATTATTATACGGGATACGGTTCCGGTACGTTCAAGCTTGATGCAAGAAACGATGATGGGGCAATCGCTCGGGATTGGGCCGGTCAGTAAAGACAATGCCGGCGTGGAACAGGGCTGTGTTGTCGAGGGGTGTGCACCAGACAACCCTTCCAGTTCCCTCAATCTTGTCGATCCTGTCATCGGTCTCGAGGAAGAAACGGATGTCCGTATCCAGGGGGAGCAAGTGCCTGCTGGCAAAGCGGATGCCGTGGTCGCTGAGGTCAATGGTCCAGGTGTTGTCCTCACTTAATCCGGGGATGTGATCGTGCCCGATGATTTCGGAAAAATGGAAAGCATGGCGACAGGGAACACGGATTGAAATGCGGCGATTGATGGGGTCTGTTGGTTCTCCGTCCACAGCACCAGTTTGGAGTTGATATTGAGAGCACGATGGATAATGTCTGGAAAGGCAATAGGCGGCAACATACTGTTCTAGTGGCATAAAAAGACCATTCTTGACCAGTAGGCAGGAGAGACTGGAAGGACACCAGTGAGAGCAGGCGCATTGCTTACGCTGGGATCCAATCGGGGGGATTGTTTCGCTCTGGTCGTTATGATTATTTTTTTGCATATAATTCTTATGCAAAAAAAGAGCCGAAAGTTAAGGCTCGGATGGAGTTCTAGAGTTTCAGAGGCGTGGTTACGACTTCAAATCGTTCTGTAAACCGATTGGCCAAGGCTTCCCCGGAATAACTCAACTCTTCCGTGACAGCACTGATGCGAATGGCGGCAGGATATATTTTTATGAAATTTCAGAAGCATGCCTAACCTTAAATATAGATTTCTTCCGTGTGCTTCCTTTGCTACCATTCCTCGCCATTATCGTTCTCTTCTTTTTTTTCGTGGCATCCGTGTTATATTGCTTGGCTAATAGTTACGGATCGATAGAACTGCGTAACAAAGAAGAACAACAACACACTAGGGTGTGAGTTTGGTTCCAAATGAATAAAAGCGTCGTCTCATTGCTGCTGCTGGTGGTGACCATTTTTTTTGGTGCGACAGGCTATTATTTTATCGAACAATATCCGCCAATTGATGCCTTCTATATGGCGGTGATTACGATCACCACGGTCGGTTTTGGCGAGATTCACCCCCTTTCCCCGGTGGGACGATTGTTTACCATCGGACTCATCATGGTTGGCTTTGTGGTGCTTGGTTTTTTTGGCAGTTCATTAGTCGAACTTTTGCTTGAGAGGGTCTGGAGCGGGAATCTTAGAGGAAAAAAAATGAAGAAACAGATAGCTCGGCTGAAAAATCATCACATTATCTGCGGATACGGCAGGGTGGGTAAAGTAGCAGCGCAGCACCTTTCTGAAGCGGGCGCCAGCTTTGTGGTCATTGATTCCTCACCCACCATCTACGACCAGTTGCAGGAACTCGGCTACCCGTGCATTGAAGGCGACGCCACTCGAGAATCCGTGCTTATGGAAGCCCGTATTAAAGAAGCAAACGGCCTGCTTGCACTTGTGCAGTCAGATCCGCATAATTTATTTATCGTCCTGAGTGCCAGAGAACTGAATCCGACCTTACATATCATTGCCCGCTCAGAGGATAAGTATACCGAAAAAAAGATTTTAAAGGCTGGAGCCGATTCTATTATTTCACCCTTCGAATCCGCAGGTCGTCAGATAGCCGACAATCTCCTGGTTGCAACAGGCGGGAACGCTAAGCTCTCGCTGGGCGATCAGGTGAAGCTGCAGCCTGAATGGATTGTCGTCCATGAAGGGTCAAGTATGATCAATGAATCGATCGGGCAAATCGCCCGTTCCATGCATCATGATATCATTGGGCTGCGTCGAGGGGGCGTTGACAGTTTGCAACCTGCCAGCGAGACCCTCATTCTTTCTGGGGATCAGTTGTTGGTGATATCTGAACAAAGCGAGAGTGCTTCGACGGAAGGTCAACAGGTTGTTCCCTTGAAAATCGTTATTATCGATGACAACCCGGTGATTGTTAGGCTTTATGCAAGATTGTTTCAGAAAGCTGGTTTCCATCCGTTGACTGCGGACAGTGGCGAGAAGGGCCTTGCTCTTATCTTGCGGGAGCAGCCTGCCGCTGCAGTGGTTGATTTCATGCTGCCTGGTTTATCCGGGTTGGAAATTTGTCGGCGAGTCAGGCAGGAACATCGGAGCGAATCCATCAAACTCATTGTCTTCACCGCAGATGATGATCAGCAGCTGCGTACCAGTTGCTTGGAAGCCGGGGCAGATGATGTTATTGTCAAAAGTTCTGAATCTGCTGAAATTATCAGTGTTGTGACCAGGCTTGTGCATCCGTAAATGGTTTTTATGCTTCACCACATCAGTTTGCTGGGAGTCTATGGCAATCAATTCCCCCGTCAATGCGGTTGGCAGGGTGGTTGTACTGTTTCAAAATATTAGAATTACCTCTTGCCATAATTAACGTGGGATGTGATACTAGTATAAAAATTTGTATTTTTATCAGGGACGAAATGAGATGAGACCTGCAAAGACTATTGTGCTTAGTCCTGATAACCGAAGGTATACGAGGGTTATTTTTACCCGTAGTGTCAAACTTTTTTTTAAAGGTACCATTCACGGCAAGTACCCAGCGAGGAATTTGAGTCAGGGCGGGTTGTTTATCGAAGGCGATGTCAACATTCCCGTTGGTGAGGAATGCTCTCTTGAATTATATGAAACCGGACGTCATTCCAGCCTAATATTGACCTTTTCGGGAAAGATTGTGCGACACGAGAAAGAAGGTGCTGGCGTGGAATTCACGAGTATGGGGGAAGACAGTTTTATGTTTTTGCAGACCATGGTCCTTTATTCTTCTGACGATCCTGTTGGCGTTGCCGAACGTTTTCTTGAGGGTTTTGTTCCTGATAATATTATAAACTGCTGATATTTTTCAATAAACTTAAAGAAGTTCTTGCCCCGTCAAGTGGCGCGAACTTCTTTTGTATGTAAACTGAACCATTGTCCGCTCCTCGTATCATTGACATCTTAATCACCGACTCTTTGCATGAAACAATCTGAAAAAGATACATTTTCATTCCTCCGGATTATTGGCGGACTTGGTGAGCAAACGCTCTACGTCTTGACCGATCTTGGCAGGATGGGATTTTTTTTGTTTTTTGCTTTTATTGGTCTGTTGAAGTCCCCCTTTCGCTTTAGGGAAGTGATCAGGCAGGTGTGTTTTATCGGCGCCGGTTCTCTCACTGTTATTTTTTTTACCGCACTCTCCTCAGGAATGGTGCTTGGGTTACAAGGCTATTATTCGCTCCATAAATTCGGAGCTGAAGGGATGCTGGGATCTGCGGTTTCTCTTACCCTGATCATGGAGTTGGGACCTGTGCTGACTGCCCTGATGGTTTCAGGACGGGCTGGATCGGCGATGTGTGCTGAAATCGGTATTATGCGAATTTCTGAACAGATTGATGCTTTGGAGTGCATGGCTATCGACCCTTTCCGCTATCTCATTTCACCTAAATTTTTAGCGGTGTTGATCTCAGTGCCCCTGTTGACTGCCATATTTGATGTTGTCGGTATTATGGGGGGCTATCTGGCCGGTGTTAAGTTGATGGGCGTCAATGGAGGGGCATTTTTTGCGGGTATGCAACAGAGCGTCACCAACCACGATATTATTTTGGGTGTGGTTAAATCCTATGTTTTTGCTTTGCTGATCGTCTGGATTTGTACCGGGCGGGGCTACTTTGTGCAGAAAATCAGGGGGACTGGTTTTGGTGCTGAAAGCGTCAGTAAGGTGACAACTCAGGCGGTAGTAATGTCCTCGATTTCGGTACTGGTTTTTGATTATTTGCTGACCGCGGTGCTGTTATGACCTTGAATAATACGACATCACTGGAGCCAGCTATCCGTTTTATCGATGTCTGTAAATCGTTTGGCGAGAAGATCAGCCAGAATATTGTGCTCGATCGGGTCAGTTTTTCGGTACCCAAGGGGCAAACAACGGTTATTGCGGGCGGTAGTGGGCAGGGAAAAAGCGTTATCTTGAAACTGATTCTCGGGCTGTTGCGACCGGATTCAGGTCAGGTGCTGGTTGGCGAAAAGAATGTTGCGTCCATGGGTTATAAAGCGCTGCAAGAGGTAAGATTACTGTTTGGTGTGCTTTTTCAGGGGGCAGCCCTGTTTGATTCATTGACCGTGTTTGAGAATATTGCCCTTCCTTTAAGAGAAAGGACGAAATTCTCTGATAAAGAGATCCAGATTCGGGTGGCAGCTACACTTGAACAACTGGATCTGACAGGCCATGAAGCAAAGTTTCCTGCGCAGCTCAGCGGTGGGATGAAAAAAAGAGTCGGGCTTGCGCGAGCGCTTCAGTTGGAGCCGGAGATCGTTCTTTTCGACGAACCCACCACGGGGTTGGATCCGGTGATGAGCAAGGAAATCTATGAGTTGTTTGTGACTACCCAGCAACGGATTGGCTACACGGCGGTGATTGTCAGTCATGATATTCCAGATATTTTCACCCTCGCCGATCAGATTATTCTGCTGAATAAAGGGGAACTGGATGTGTTTACCGATACGGCTCAAATACCTCATTCAAGCAAACCCTCTATTCGCGAATTTGCTCGGATGGTTATGGGACAACAGGCCGCGTAAGAATTAAGGAGGAGGAAAATTTATGGGAAATTCCCGAATAGAGATCATTGTCGGATTTTTTCTGGTGATCGGTTTTTTGGCGTTCGGTTGGCTCGCATTGCAACTCGGTGAAGTTTCTTGGTTGGCAGGGTCAAAAAACTACACATTGACTGCTGAATTCAATAATATATCCGGAGTTAAAACTGGGGCTGATGTGCAAATTTCCGGAGTCACGGTGGGGAAGGTTCGGCAACTCAACCTGAACAAACAGCGTCAGGCCGTGGTTGGAATGCAGATCGATCGTGGAATAAAGATACCTGTAGATTCCATAGCTTCGGTCAAGTCGCAAGGAATCATCGGCGACAAGTATATCCAGATTACCTTAGGAGGGGATGAAACGGTTTATAAGCCGGGAGAGAACATTGTCGATACTGAATCGGCTGTCGATCTGGAGTCCCTTATCTCCAAATTCGCCTTTGGTCAGGTGAGCAAATAGAAAGGGTGCAATTGCAATGAATCTGAAGCATCTTCACTCGTTGTCGTTGAGGTTAATCGTATCTTTGGCATTGGTAGTTTTTTTCTTTTTTGATTTTGCCTGGGCTGATGATTTTCTCAATGATGAAAGTTATGCGGAACAGACAACAGCCGCCAATGTAAAGGATCCATTGGAACCATTCAACCGGGCGGTTTTCACTTTTAATGACAAGGCTTTTACGTGGGTGCTTGAACCTGTTGCAACCGGCTACAGTAAAGTGCTTCCAGCTGATATAAGAGGATGTGTCGGTAATTTTTTTTATAACCTTGGGGAACCGGTACGTGGTGTCAACTGCCTCCTTCAGGGGAGATTTCGTGAATCGAGGTTAGTCGTTTCCCGGTTTTTTATCAACACCATTGCCGGGGTTTTCGGTCTTGCGGATCCGGCCTCCAGGGAATTTGAAATCGCCAGGGTGAAAGCTTCGTTTGGGCAAACCTTTTCTGTATGGGGTATTGGGGATGGTTTTTATGTGGTGCTTCCATTACTAGGATCTTCCACCTTGCGTGATTTTTCCGGTGATGTTGTCGAGACGCTTGTGACTACTTCCTATTACCCATGGAATGATGACATTGTGACTTCAGCCACTGTCTTTGGTATTCAGGATGTCAATTACATCTCGCTCCATCTTGGAGTCTATGAGGATATCAAGTCCATGAGTTTCGATCCCTATGTGGCCTTGCGGAATGCCTATTTTCAATCGAGAAACAAAATGAGTGATCATGTGATTCTTTCAAATCCTACACTTAAATAACTAGATGACAGCTTTGTATTTTTACAGGAATAAGGGTGTATCATGCTGCAGAAAAAAATAGTTACAATATTAATTCTTTCCTTTTGCTTCGTTGCGCTGAGCATGTTTTTTTCGAATCATACCGTATATGCGACTCCCGATCCAACGGAACAATTTCGTCCTTTTCTTAAAAAGGTGACAGATATCTTGGCCGATCCGGAACTTAAAACCATTCCGAAAAACGAGCAAGGTCGGCGATTAATCAATGTGGTCAAAGAACGCTTTGATTTCCGCGAAATGAGTAAGCGTGTCCTCGGTCAGCAATGGCGGGATTTAAATGAAAAGGAACAGGGTGAGTTTGAAGACCTTTTTACCCGAATGTTGCAGTATGCGTATGTCGGAAAAATTGATGAATATGCTGGGCAAAAAGTGGAATTCACTCAGCAAAGGGTCAAAGGGGAAAGGGCAGAAGTCCAGACCTTGCTGGTTGATAAGGATAAGTCAGTTTCGGTTGCTTACATCATGCTGTTGCGGGGCGACCAATGGATGGCCTACGATGTGGTTGTTGAGGGGGTGAGCCTTATTCGTAACTACATGGAACAGTTTAAGGAAATCCTGAAAAAAGATGGATACGCCGGTCTTGTTCGTCAAGTAAAAGAGAAGATAGAGCAAATAGAAAAAGAGAAAAAACGCAATTGAGAGTTTTGTCTGCTCGGTGGACTCTTTACCATCTCGTGGTAAGTTATCGTGTTGCTCATTTTTTTTGAAGATATCTGCATAAAAATACAAAGATTTTATTTTAGAAAAGAAAAGCTTTGATCAGCTGCAATTTCTTCTTCCGTTCATTTTTAGTTGGCTAATTCCGTTTTTCTTTGTATAATTTTTGGCTTCGACCAAAAAACTATCTTGTTACGCAGGGGCTGAAGTGAGGATACAGGTTCGGTTTAGTGAAGTCTCTCCTTCTGGGAATTATTATGAGGTGCTGGGTATAGAGGGGCTTGCCTCACAAGAAGATTTTCTGGTGAAAGAAAACTTAACGGCGCATTGTTCTCTTAAGCGAAAAGGTGAGGCTATGGTAGAGATGCAAGGCCATCTTAAAGCGTGCCTTTCGTTGCTTTGTGATCGATGCCTTGTTGCCTATGATGTTGATGTGGATACCCAATTTCAGATGCTATTCAAAACAGTCTCGAGCGAATTTAAGCACCTGGAAGAGTTGGAGTGTAATGTCGAAGACTTAGACATCGTCATTCTTGATGAGCCAGTCGTTGACCTTGACGATGTTCTGCGGCAGCAGTTATATCTGGCACTTCCTCAAAAAAGCCTCTGCTCGGAACAATGCAGAGGGATGTGCGTCCAATGTGGTGTTGATCTGAATTTTGTAGAGTGTAGATGTGGCCATGAAAGGCAGGGCTTGCCTTTTGCGGTTCTTGCTCAGTTGAAAAATAAAGATATTATCGAAAAATAATTTTTCCGTATGGCGCATGCCAGGCCACCACTGGTGGCAGGTCCAACGGATATTAGGGAGGAACACAATGGCTTTACCCAAGAGAAGACATTCCTATTCACGGACAAGATTACGCCGGTCGCATGACGCGTTAATCAAACCAAATGTTGGGCAGTGCCCGGAGTGCGGAGAACCAAAAATGCGACATCAGCTCTGTGGTGGGTGCGGTATGTATAAAGGGAGGAATGTTGTCCGCCTTGAGGAAAATCTTAGTTAGGCACTATCGTGAGGATAGCCCTTGACGCCATGGGTGGCGACCGGGGGTCGGAGATGGCGATTCAAGGTGCCCTTGCAGCTGTTCGGGACAGGAAGGATCTGAATGTCATATTGATCGGCCCCCGTACTATTATAGAACAACAGCTTGCTGATTATTCTGGTGGTAACCAAAGTTTTTTGGAGCGGATCTCCGTACACCATGCGTCGGAAGTCATCACCATGGATGATTCTCCAGTGGATGCGGTGCGCAAAAAGAAAGAAGCAACCATCATGGTCGGTTTCGATCTGGTGAAAAAAAAACAAGCTGATGCAGTCGTTTCTGCAGGTAACTCGGGTGCAACAATGGCTGCGGCTATCAGGAAACTTGGGCGGTTACCGGGTATCTCACGGCCAGGTATTGCCAGTTTTTTTCCAACCTTGAAAAAGCCTGTCATGCTGATGGATATCGGCGCTAATGTTGATTGCCGACCGCAGCATCTCTATCAGTTCGCCGTAATGGCCTCTTCTTGCTCCCGGTTACTACTCAATCTTGATCATCCACGCATTGGTCTGCTCAGTATTGGTGAAGAAACCGGCAAGGGGAATGCTTTGGTCAAGGAAACGTATGAATTGCTAAAACAGAGCCCCCTCAATTTTATCGGTAATGTCGAGGGCCGTGACGTCTATAAAGGTGATGTGGATGTTATCGTCTGTGATGGGTTTGTCGGCAACATTTCTTTGAAAATCAGTGAGGGACTTGCCGATGCCGCCATGCAGATGTTGAAAAGAGAAATCATGAAAACCTGGCGTGCCAAACTGGGCTATCTCCTTATCCGAGAGGCCTTCAATGGGTTTAAAAAACAGGTTGATTACGCCGAGTACGGTGGGGCACCACTGCTTGGCATTAATGGAACCGGCATCATTTGCCACGGGGCTTCCAACGCCATAGCTATTCGCAATGCCATTGAGGTTGCCGCTAACATGGTGCACAATCGAGTTAATGATGCAATTGTTCAGGCCTTAGGCGAATACGCTGCCTGAAAGCAGGTTTTTTCATGAATAAAGCAGTTGTCCTTGGAACCGGTTCCTGTCTTCCCGAACGATCACTCACTAATGCCGATCTTGAACAAATGGTCGATACCTCTGATGAGTGGATCACTTCGAGAACCGGGATTCGTATCAGGCATATCGCCGGCGAGAACGAGCAGAATTACCAACTGGCAACAAAGGCGGCTACGCGAGCCTTGGCTAGTGCTGGCATCGAACCCGTCGAGCTGGACCTTATTATTGTCGCCACTATTTCTCCGCATATGATTATGCCATCTACTGCCTGTTTTGTTCAGGCGGAACTAGGTGCCGTCAATGCATTTGCCTACGATATTAATGCCGCCTGCGCCGGTTTTACTTACGGGCTGGATCTAGCCAGTAATTACATTCAGAATCGTCCAAATATGAAAATCCTGTTGATTGGTGCGGAAACACTTTCTGCTCGGGTCAACTGGGAAGACAGAAACACCTGCGTGATTTTTGGTGATGGTGCTGGCGCTGTTGTTCTTACCGGTTCGGATGATGGCCGGGGGATTTTTGGCAGTAGCCTTCACTCTGACGGACGGCTTTGGAATCTGTTGTTCATGGATAGTCCGAAAAGTTTCAATCCGGATCTGCAACAGGATAATTGGCAAGGCGCTTACATCCAGATGAACGGTGGCGATATTTTCAAATACGCTGTCCGTTTGATGGAGGAAGCTGTTACTGGTTTACTGAAAAAGCATGCGGTAAGTATTGATGATATAGGTCTTATGATCCCTCATCAAGCTAATATGCGCATCTTGAATAATCTAAGAGAAAGACTGAAGGTGCCTGAAGAAAAAGTTTTCATCAATCTCAGTAAATATGGTAATACCTCCGCAGCTAGTATTCCGATTGCCTTAGATGAGGCAAACAAGCAGGGGCGCTTGGTTCGTGGAGAAATTGTATTGTTGTGTACCTTTGGTGGTGGCCTCACTTGGGGCTCACTCCTCATGCGTTGGTAAGATACTAAGGAGAGTATTTGTGGATTATTTTTTCACTGAACAACAACAGATGATCATCGATACCGCCCGCGAAATTGCTAATGAGAAAATTATTCCGTTACGGGCAGAACTTGATGAAAAAAATCAATTTCCCAAGGGAATTCTGCAAGATATCGCCAAGGCTGATTTGTTCAGTATTTTTGTTCCGGAAGAATACGGTGGATTTGGTGGCGGTTGTTATGAAATAGTCCTGGCGATGGAAGAACTGGCTCGTGGCTGTGTCGGCGTTGCTACCAGTTTCGCCGCCAGCGCGCTCGGTATTTTCCCTGTCCTGATTTCCGGCACGGAAGAACAAAAACAAAAATATCTCCCGGATATTGCCTCGGGTGCACGATGGGCAGCTTTCGGATTGACAGAGGCCAATGCCGGCAGCGATGCCTCGGGCATCAAGACGACTGCAGTCCTGGATGGCGAAGAGTGGGTGCTGAATGGCACTAAGCAGTGGATAACCAACGGTGGTGAGGCACAAATTTATTCAATCGTGGCTCTGACTGATCCAAGCAAAGGTGCTCGCGGAGCCTCCATCTTTATCGTTGAAGACGGTGACCCCGGATTTTCCTACGGAAAAAAAGAAGACAAAATGGGTATTCGCTCTTCCGCTACCCGTGAGCTTATCCTCAAAGATTGCAGAATTCCAAAAGACAGGCTCGTCGGCAAACGTGGAACTGGATTCATCACGGTGATGAAAACCCTCGATATTTCCCGGCCTGGTATAGCCTCTTTGGGGATCGGTCTAGCCCAAGCCGCCCTTGACGAAGCGGTCGTCTATGCTAAACAACGTGTACAGTTCGGCAAGCCGATTATTTCTTTTCAGGCTGTCCAGCACATTCTGGCCGATATGGCTATTCAACTCGAAGCTGGTCGGGCCTTAGTATATGCGGCGGCGCGGCACATTGACAGCAATCCGAAAAATATGTCCAAAGCCTCTTCCATGTGCAAAGTTTTCGCCACAGATATGGCCATGAAAGTGACAACTGATGCCGTGCAGGTTCTAGGTGGTTACGGCTATATGAAAGAGTATCCGGTTGAGAAAATGATGCGCGATGCCAAGATCCTCCAAATTTATGAGGGCACCAACCAGATCCAGCGCAATGTCATCGGCCAGGAACTGAACAAAGAATACTCCTAAGAGATATTGTGGGTATGAATATAATTGTTTGTGTTAAACAGGTCCCGGACACCAAAGATGTACGACTGGACCCGAAAACCAATACCCTGGCGCGCGAAGGGGTGGAATCGATTATGAATCCCTTTGATCGTCATGCTCTTGAAGAAGCTGTTGCCATCAAGGAACAGCTGGGCGGTAAGGTTACGGTGATCACTATGGGGCCACCGCAGGCTGAAACCGTACTGAGGGAGGCAATTTCTTGTGGTGCCGATGACGGTGTGCTGATTTCTGACCGAGCTTTTGCTGGTGCTGATACTTGGGCAACCTCGTACACTTTGGCCAGGGCCGTGAAAACTCTTGGTTTGTTTGATCTCATTCTTTGCGGCAAACAAGCTATTGACGGCGATACCGCCCAAGTTGGTCCGGGGCTAGCCTGTCGGCTGCAGTTGCCGTATGCTACTTGTGTGCAGAAAACGAGAAAGGTCACAGCTGCGGCCATCGAAGTGGAAAGGATGATGGATGATGGTTTCGATGTCCTTCGACTGCCGTTGCCAGCCTTAATAACTGTGGTGAAAGATATTAACGAACCGCGGGTTGCCTCTTTGAAAGGTAAGATGCGGGCGAAAAAAGCGGAAATTAGAAAATTATCCGCCGCCGATATTGGCGCGGACCACCAATGCATCGGTCTTGCCGGTTCTCCTACTCAGGTTGTCCGTGTCTTTTCGCCAGAGGCTCGTGGTGATCGCAAGATTTTTTCAGGAAGTGTCACAGAGCAGGTCGATCAGTTGGTCGAATGTCTCAGAGCACATCTATAGAAAGCAGAGTTTCTGCTACCTTATTGAGTACGTATTCAATGCTTACAATCGAAAGCGATAAATGCACAGCTTGCGGTATTTGTGAAACGAGTTGCGCCTTTGGTGCTATTACAGTTCAGGATGACTGCGCTGTGGTTAACGAAACCTGTACGCTTTGCGGAGCCTGTGTCGAAAATTGTCCGGTGGATGCTCTGCACATCGAGATTGCTGGAAAAAGGATACAATCCGATATCGAAAAGTATTCGGGTATTATGGTCTTTGCCGAATATAGGCATGGTGGCATTGCGCAGGTGAGTTATGAATTACTCGGCATCGGACGAAAACTTGCCGACAAACGAGGCGTTAAGCTTAGCGCCGTTTTGCCGGGAGGCAACGTCGCAACATTTGCGGAAGCCCTGATCGCTGCTGGAGCTGATACTGTTTTTATCGCCGAACATCCGGTTCTTGAGCAATTTCGTGAAGACGTGTATGCAGCTGTCTTGGAACAGGTTATTCGAGAACAGAAGCCCGAGGTCGTCTTGGCTGGAGCAACGGCCATCGGTCGTTCGGTTATTCCCTTTGTGGCGCATGCCTTAAACGCCGGTTTGACTGCCGATTGCACCCAACTTGAGATTAGGGAAAAGGACGGCATGCTGTTACAGACTCGGCCAGCGTTCGGCGGCAATATCATGGCGACCATCGAGTGTCCCAATACGAGACCCCAAATGGCAACCGTCCGACCCAAGGTGATGGCGCCTGCTGTTCCGGATCTAACTCGGAAGGGCGAAGTTATTAAGGTGCAACTGCTTGAACAAACCTTGCAAACAAAAATTGAAGTACTGGATTCAGTGATCAGCAATGGCGATCAGGTGAACATTCAGGAAGTCGAAACGTTGGTGGCTGGCGGTCGCGGCCTTGAATCGGAAAAGGGATTCGCCCTCATCAGAGAATTGGCCAGCGAGCTTGGTGGTGCAGTGGCTGCCTCCCGGGCTGCGGTCGATTCAGGTTGGATACCCTATCCACATCAGGTCGGGCAGACCGGGAAAACCGTCAGCCCTAAGTTGTACATAGCCTGCGGTATTTCTGGCGCAGTGCAACACGCGGTGGGGATGCAGTCTGCTGAAATTGTCGTAGCCATCAATAGGGACTGTAATGCCCCGATATTCAATATTGCCACCTATGGCGTGGTCGGCGATTTGTACGAGGTTGTGCCACAGTTGATCAAACGGCTTAAGGAGATTAAAAAATGATACTAGAAAATCTCGTTGCTTTGGTGACTGGTGGTAGTCGAGGGATAGGCAGGGCTATTTGTCTGAAATTAGCGTCAATGGGGGCAACTGTTGGCATTAACTATGTGGCCAATCCTGCTGCAGCTCAGGAAACCCTGCAACGAATGGAAGCAATCGGAGGCAAAGGTTTCATTGTTCAGTTCGACGTTGCCGATGCCGGTGCTGTGCAAGGAAATTTTAAGGAAATTATTAATACTTATGGCCAGATCGATATTCTGGTGAATAATGCGGGCATCACCCGTGATGGTTTGATGGCGCGCATGAAAGAGGACGACTGGGACAGCGTACTTGACACCAATCTGAAAGGTGCGTTTCTCTGCAGTAAATCTGTTATGCGCACTATGATGAAAAAGAGGTGGGGCCGGATCATCAATGTCTCATCGGTGGTCGGTTTTGTCGGCAACAGTGGACAGGTCAATTATAGCGCGGCCAAAGCTGGTTTGACAGGCTTGACCAAATCCATGGCGAGGGAGCTCGCCGGACGGAACATAACCGTCAATTGTGTGGCTCCAGGGTATATCGTCACCGATATGACAGAAGGTCTCACTGAAGATGTACAGGAAGCCCTCAAGGCCCAGATCCCTTTGGGCACCTTGGGAACAGCTGAAGATGTCGCTGCGTCGGTAGGTTTTCTGGCATCACCTGGCAGTAATTATATTACTGGGCAGACCCTGCATGTCAATGGTGGCATGTATATGGGACATTGACAACAGCTGTTCGAATGCTAACACGTATTCGGCATCGTTTTATTACAAATAACAAGTCTATTTTCAGGAGAATAACAATGGCTGTTCAAGAAAAAATGATAGATATTATTGTCGAGCAACTCAGTGTCGATAGAGAAAAAGTTGTTTCAGGGGCATCTTTTGTTGACGATCTCGGTGCTGATTCGCTTGATCTTGTCGAGTTAATAATGGCCATGGAAGAGGAATTTGATGTGGAAATTCCTGATGAAGAAGCCGAGAAAATCGTAACCGTTCAAAACGCTATCGATTTTGTATCGAAAATTCAAGACTGAAACCAAGGTAGGTTAGTGTGAAACGACGGGTCGTTGTAACAGGTATTGGCTTGGTCACCCCACTGGGTATTGGTACCCAGCAGACGTGGAATGCATTGATCAATGGACAAAGCGGTATCGGTCCTATTACCCGCTTTGATGCATCTGATCAGACCTCGCAAATTGCAGCCGAGGTCAAAGGTTTTAATCCTGAGGATTGGTTTGAGAAAAAGCAGGTTAAAAATCTTGATGCCTTTGTCCAGTATGCTGTTGCCGCCGCAGACATTGCGTGGAAAAACAGCGGCCTGTCTATTACTGCTGACAATGCACATAGGGTGGGTGTTATCACCGGTTGTGGTATGGGGGGGCTGCCCACCATTGAAGAATGTCATGGAATATTGCTCAATCGCGGCCCTCGTAAAATAACGCCGTTTTTTATACCCAGGGTTATTCCCAACATGCCATCCGGGCATATCTCTATGCGAATCGGTTGCAAAGGCCCAAATCTTTCGCAAACGACTGCCTGTGCAGCCGGAACCCATGCGGTTGGTGAGGCTTTTCGTCATATCGTCTATGGAGATTGCGATGTGGCGATAACCGGTGGTACTGAGTCGGTTATTTGCCCGCTTGCAGTTGGCGGATTCAGTGCAATGAAGGCGTTATCTACTCGTAATGATGCCCCGCAAGCTGCTTCTAGGCCGTTCGATCTTCATCGGGATGGTTTTGTTATCTCCGAAGGTTCTGGCATGTTAGTTCTTGAAGAGCTTGAGGCAGCCAAACGGCGAGGTGCCACTATTTACGCGGAGATAATCGGATATGGTCAGACTAGTGATGCCTATCATATTGCTGCTCCTCCGGAAAATGGCGAAGGAGCGGCCCGTTGCATGGCCGCTGCTCTGAAAGATGCTGGCCTGAATCCAGAGGATATTGATTATATCAATGCCCACGGAACGTCCACACCGCTTAATGATAAATGCGAAACCCTGGCTATCAAAACGGTATTCGGCGAACATGCTTATAAGCTAGCCATCAGTTCCACGAAATCTATGACTGGCCACATGCTGGGCGCTGCGGGTGGTATTGAGGCCGCTTTTACTGCTTTGACCCTGCATACGGGGATCATACCTCCTACTGTTAACCTCCAAACACCGGATCCTGATTGTGATCTCGATTACGTTCCCTTGATCGCCCGCGAGGCAAATGTGCGGACAGCCATGTCGAATTCTTTTGGTTTCGGTGGTACCAACGGAGTCATTGTTCTACGGCGTTATGCATAATAGGACATTCTACAGGGTCAAAAAGTGAATATTGCGTTGGGTTGCGATCACGGTGGGTTTGCACTGAAAAAGGAAATTAAGCACTTTCTTGTCAGTGCTGGGCATGAAGTCCATGATGTAGGGTGCCATTCCGAAGAATCGGTTGATTATCCTGACTTGGCTGATAAAGTCTGCAAAGAACTCATAGACGGCAGGTCTGCATACGGTATTCTTGTCTGCGGGACCGGGATAGGTATGTCTATTGCGGCTAACAGGTATCGACAAATTCGTGCCGCCCTTTGTCATGAAGCTTTTACTGCTAAAATGAGCAGGGAGCATAATGACGCCAACGTTCTCTGTTTGGGTGCTAGGGTGTTGGGTGTGGGTATTGCTCTGGATATCGTTGCAACGTGGCTTGAAACCGAGTTTGCTGGTGGTCGGCATCTGCGAAGGATTACTTTGATGGGGTAGTTTGTTGCCTCTATTCTTACATATTCCAATACCGGCACGCTTTGACCAAAAGCTGCCGGTTTTTTATTTTGTTCCGGGTCTATTTTTCTTAAAATCATTGAAGGTAGTGTCATGAAGTGTCCCTACTGTGGTCATTTGGATAATCGGGTGATTGATTCACGTATCAACAAGGACAAGACAATCACCAGACGTCGCAGGGCCTGTGGTTCTTGTCAACGACGGTTTACTACTTATGAGCGCATTGAACTGATGTTGCCGATGCTGATCAAAAAAGACGGCAGGCGTGAACCTTGGGACAGGGGCAAGATAGTGGCTGGCTTGGAAAAGGCCTGTGAAAAGTTGGCGGTGAGCATGACCGATATCGATAATTTTGTCGATGCTATCGAACAGAAACTTCAGGATTACGGCAATAAGGAAATCCCAACGAAGCAGATCGGTGAATGGGTTATGGAAGCACTACCTGCGTTGGATGAGGTGGCTTATGTTCGTTTTGCTTCGGTGTATCGCCAGTTCAAAGATGTCAATGAATTCATGGAAGAGTTGAAGCTCTTTCTTGGCGAACAGAGGATACACTGATTGTATATCACTTATGCAGAGAGATCACCTCTATTACATGAACCTTGCTCTGGACGAAGCGAGGAAAGGAGTCGGACGAGTCTCGCCCAACCCTGCCGTAGGCGCAATTATCGTCAAAGATGGGGAAATCGTCGGCAGGGGGTATCATAAGAAAGCTGGTACACCACATGCTGAAGTTCATGCCATCCAAGACGCCGGTCAATTGGCTAAGGATGCAACCCTGTATGTCACACTCGAACCTTGCAATCATACAGGGAGAATGCCCCCCTGTACCGAAGCTATTCTCCGAGCAGAAATCACTAAGGTAGTTATCGGCATGTCTGACCCCAATCCTCGAGTTACCGGAGGAGGGGCTGATTATTTGAAGAGTCAAGGTGTTGAAATCATCAACGGTGTCTTCGAGCAGCAGTGCAAAGCGTTGAATCATCCGTTTATCAAACACAGCGTTACCGGGCTGCCATGGATTATCATGAAAGCGGGCCTGAGCCTTGACGGTAGAATTTCCGTTTCTCAGCGTCAACCTGCAGCGTTAACCGGTGCTGAATCAAAGAAATATGTTCATCACATCCGCAATCAGGTCGATGCTATTTTGATAGGCGTAGAAACCGCACTCATCGACAATCCCAGCCTGACAACGCGGTTAGAAGGATTTCCAGAGGCAAGGGATCCCTTGCGTATCGTACTGGATTCCTGTTTACGCTTACCGACCGACGCCCGTATGCTTACCCAAGATTCATCTGCGGAAACCTGGGTGTTTTGTAGTGAGCAAGCCTCTCCGGAAAAGGAGCTGCAATTGGTGAAGAGCGGGGCAAAAGTATTTCGTATGCCGTCTGATGCCGATAAGCGGGTCGATCTCGCCGAATTGCTCCGTTTTTTAGGGCAGCAAAATATTACATCGGTACTTGTTGAAGGTGGTGCTCAGGTGCATGGAGCATTTTATCGACAGAATCTTGTTGATGAATTGCTTCTTTTTTATGCACCATGCATTATCGGAGACCAAGGTACTCCCCTTGTCCATGGATACACCCTGATCAATCGTTCAGAAGCGCCTCTTTATAGTAGTTTTTCGGTTCAATTGTTGGGAAATGATGTGTTGTTCAAAGCATTGATTCAAAGATAATTGGAACGGTCAATGCACGAATGTCGTAATCTCGACCCATTTTTCCCTTAATGTTGCAGCATTGGCAAATCTGAGACGGACTTCCAGTTGTTCGTCTTCAAACGAGAGGCTGTGTTCTACAGTTATCTCTTCCGGGGGCTGTAGCTCCTGCACGAGTTTTTTGAAATTCCTTTCAGCAGCTGTTTTTCCTGGATAACACTGTTCATGCAGACATTGCATTAAGCCATTTAGTTGTTGTGGCATGTTTTCTGAGCTTGTCTTCTCGTCATCCGGCAACCATTTGTTGATGATTTCTCCGGCAGTTATCCTGTCTCGCAGGACCAATTCCGTTACCATTTCAACCATTTTTTGTTGTTTTGATCCGCCAAGGCGATAGGTGCTGATCAGGTTAACTAAGTGGCGTTGATCTTCATGTGAGAGGAGGGCGAGGTGTTTGCCTAATTTTCGCGAGAGGCTTCCACGATGCAGGGCAAGGATGGCCGTCGGTTCGAGTTGCAGGAGGTCGGTGAGTTCTTTAAGCTTGTGTCGTTGGGGTTTGTACCCCATCAGAGAGAGCAGCGATAGTAGGTCCTCCTCGGGTAAAGCAAGCTGTGCCTTCCGGAAAAGATGCGCTTGCAGGATTGGACTTGCCTGGGGCGAAGAAAGATCATGTAGAATCTGCAATGAGAAAAGAATGTTCGGTGAGATGGCGGGTGGCAGAATTTGGCAGGTTATTTTTTTTATGCCCGACATCTTGATGGCCGAATAATAAGGGTAGCTGGCAAGAATTTGATATTGGTTTTCAGTTTGTTGTCGCACAAGCAATGGATACAGTTGACCAAATTCCTGGAGATTCCTAAGCGTTATAGTGTCGATCACACCGTCGTGGAGAAAGCGGAGAAAGTCGTCCGGGAAATGAACCAGTTGAAGGTCGAGCAATTGAAAATGGTAGTCCGGTTGTATAGGAAAGAAATCTGTCATGTCGGTAGGTGGTTATGCAGCAAAGGTAGAGATAAGCTTTTCAATTTTGGTGCTTCGCGTCTGTGGGAAATATAAATTCTACTGAAGGAATGCGATCGAAGCATGAAAAAAGGGCGCCTCAGAATAGGCGCCCTGATCTCAAGAATTAGGAGAGGAATAACTCAATCTGAATTAATTCGAGACCGAAGAATTCCTGAAGGTTTAAAGGTAACCACTCGTCTCGCGTCAAGGGTCAGTTCGCTACCTGTTTGCGGATTGCGCCCACGACGGGATTTTTTATCCTTGATGTTGAATTTGCCGAATCCACTGAGCAGTAAATCATTACCGGTTATCAATGAGGATTTGGACAACGATAAAAAAGTTTCGACAGAATCTGTCGACTGTGATTTTGTCAGGTTGGGATGGGCCTTGTAGATTTGTTGTACCAAATCAGCTTTTGTAAGGGTCATTTTTTCACCTCCTTGTTAACTCGTAATGAGAAATCGATTGGTTCAGTTCTCTGTATAATAGGAGAACTTACAATAAGTTGTCAATCATGTTCACGAGAGAAACGAAAATGCGGATATTCCAGCGAACTGAGCTGCTCCACCCAATTCTTCTTCTATTCGCAGCAACTGGTTGTATTTCGCCACCCTGTCACTTCGTGACGGAGCACCGGTTTTGATCTGCCCGGTGTTCAGAGCGACCGCCAAATCGGCGATGGTTGCATCTTCCGTCTCGCCGGAGCGATGTGATATGACTGCGGTATAGGAAGCCCGGTGGGCCATGTCCACCGCATCAATAGTTTCGGTAACTGTACCGATTTGATTAAGTTTAATTAAAATAGAATTGGCTATATTTTGGGCAATACCTTTTTTTAGTATACTGGTGTTGGTAACAAAAATGTCGTCACCGACCAGCTGGATTTTTTTCCCAAGGGCATCGGTCAATAGTTTCCATCCGTCCCAATCGGATTCGTCTAGACCGTCTTCTATGGTGATCAAGGGATATTTATTGACCCAATCCGTGTAAAAGGTAATCATTTGCTCGGCGGTTTTTTTAGGATTTTTCTCTGCGCCTAAGATATACACTTGCTCCTTGGCAGAATAAAATTCACTCGCTGCCGCGTCGATACCGATAAAGATATCTTTTCCGGGAGAGTACCCGGCGTGTACTATGCCTTCGAGAATGGCTTCCATGGCCTCTTCGTTTGAGCGCAGGTTGGGGGCAAAGCCGCCTTCATCACCGCCGGCGGTTTGCAACCCTCTTTTTTTCAAAACTGATTTGAGTGCATGGAAGGTCTCCGCGCCCATGCGCAGGGCTTCGGAAAACGATTGGGCTCCGGCGGGGAGAATCATAAATTCCTGAATGTCAACGTTGTTGTCAGCATGTGCTCCGCCGTTGAGGATGTTCATCATGGGCACGGGCAAGACCTTGGCGTTGACTCCGCCAAGATAGTTGTAGAGTGGTAGTTGCAGTTCCATCGCGGTAGCTTTGGCAACGGCCATCGACACTCCGAGAATTGCATTGGCGCCTAATGTTTCTTTGTTAAGGGTATTGTCGAGCGCCAGCATGGTGTTATCGATGATCACCTGTTGCGATGATTCGAGGCCGAGCAAAGTGGGAGCAATACGTTCGTTAACATTTTTGACAGCTTGCCGCACTCCTTTGCCACCGTACCGGTTATTTTGAGTATCCCGTAACTCTAACGCTTCCCTCGTTCCGGTGGAGGCTCCTGAAGGGACTGCGGCCCGGCCTATAGCACCGGTCTCGAGTTGCACCTCCACTTCGACGGTCGGATTCCCTCTTGAATCAAGTATCTCTCGGGCAATTAAGCCTGCAATCTCACTCATTACATGTTCTCCAAAAACATTTAAATTCACTACCCTGAATTATATAACACTGGCTATCTTAAAGATTGGAAGATACATTGCTACTACAAGTCCACCAATCATACCACCAAGAAAAACCATCATGAAAGGTTCGATCATCGCTGTCAAGTTTTCTACGGCTTGATCGACTTCTTCGTCATAAAAATCAGCTATTTTTTCCAGCATAGTATCAAGAGCCCCTACTGATTCGCCGACATGAATCATCTGTACGACCATATTTGGGAAAACCCCTGACTCCTCTAATGGCTCGGCTATAGGGCGCCCTTCGGCAATACTTTCCGCAACCCGAATCACAGCCCTTTCTATTATCATATTGCCAGATGTTCTGGCTACTACCTGTAGGGCATCTAATATTGGGACTCCGCTCTGCAACATGGTGCTCAATGTTCGAGTAAATTTAGAGACTGCAACTTTCCGAATAAGGGAGCCAAGAACGGGTGCCCATAATATCATATGGTCAATTTTTAACCGGCCTTTATCAGTTTTATATATTTTTTTAAACACCCAAGAAAATATTACAACAGCAAGTATAATAAAAATAATATTAGATTTGAAAAAATTACTTAAATTGATGACCACTTGAGTTGGAGCAGGCAACGTCGAGCCAAAATCTTTAAACATTTTTTCAAATACAGGAACGACAAAAACAAGAATGACAGTAAGAATGACAAGAGAAATCCCAAGGCATATCGCAGGATAGGTCATGGCACCCTTGATCTTCTTCTGCAAAGCCATGGACTTCTCCTTAAAAGCGGCAAGTCTTGAAAGGATCGTGTCCAAAATACCGCCCAATTCACCAGCTTCAATCATGTTTGCATACAGATTGTCAAATGCTTTTGGGTGTTTCCGCATTGAATCGGCCAAAGTGGTTCCGGTTTCGACATCGCTTTGGATCGTGGTCAGCACCTTTTTAAAGGTCATATTATCTTGTTGTTTTCCCAGGATCTGTAAGCATTGCACTAACGGTAACCCTGCATCAATCATAGTTGATAGCTGCCGGGTAAAAATAACTATGTCTTTTCCTGTAATTTTAGGTTTGAAAAAATCAATATTTTCAAAAAGATCTTTAGGCTTTATCTTGATAATCGGATCGTCGATCCGCAATCGTTTGAGTTGTAAGCGAGCCCCGGATTCATCAACAGCTTCGATTTCACCTGTGCGCTTTTCGCCAAAGCTGTTTTTTCCTTTCCAGACATAGATAGGCATGGATAATTCTCCAGACAATTTCCTGAATTTTTATAAAAAGCAGTTGTGATAAGATGTTGACAGATGGTATAATTGTTTTTATAAGCTTTACCTTTTGGGCGAAGGGGGTGTGGTACCCTTCGCTTCTATCATTGTAGGGAAGATTTTTTTCTGATTCAAGAAAAAGTTTATATTTTTTCAGGAGTTGGCAATATGCAAACGAGTAATGCGGCAAAATTCAACGATGGGTCGTTCTTGCCGGTAAATGAAAAATGCGAAGGATGCGAGCGCATCGTCGAAGTGGGCAGTAGTAAATTTTGTGATACCTACATGAATCCCGATGCAAAATGGCGTTTGGGTATTTGCAACTTCGCCACCCACGCTAAACCGGAGGTCACAATCGTCAAAATTCGGGTTAACCCGCTTAAAGCTGCCAAGCGGGCTTCGCGTCGGAAATGACAAGGGGGCAATGTTTCCCAGGTGTACCTTTTAAGCGTTATGCCTGTTACCTGTGGATTCATTGCTCGTAACTCCAATATTTTCTTTGTTCCCCCTTATCCTCTGCCCCCGCTTTGTTCTTCTTCCCCCCACGGTTGTGTGTGAGCATTGAGTTTTCCGTTTCTGGTCTCTGAGGTTTGAGTCAGACGGGAGCCTCCGTGCTTTGTTGTTTCCACCTAGCCTCAGGGTGTGCACGGTTATGGTAGATTCCTTTTCCTCGTTAAAAGGTACGGGAAGTTCTCCTTTTAAGGGTTACTTGATTCCCGTCTATCTAGGGTTGGTAGGTTAATATTATATTTTCCGGTGTTGATGCCGCAAGGGCCGATTCGGCGAAACAGGTTTTGGCTCCCAAGCCGGCAGTTCTGATACCGTCACCCTCGGTGATACTCATAAGAGTGCTTCTTTTGAATCTCTAGCACCGAACAGCGCAGTGCCGACTCGGACAATTGTTGCACCTTCCTGAATGGCCACCGGATAATCACCGGACATTCCCATGGAAAGTTCAACGTTGTTATTATCCGTGAAAAGGTCCTGAGCCGCGAGCAATTCGGCAAGATTCTTCAATTCTTTGAAGTAGGGCCTACTCTTTTCTGGATCGGCAAAAAAGGGGGGCATCGTCATTAGTCCAAGGATGCGAAGATCGGTTTCTTTGGCGATCAGGCGAAGTAAATGTTCGGTTTCTTCAGGAAATATCCCTGATTTCTGTTTTTCTCTGCCTGTATTAACCTGGACAAGAACGGACAGCTCCTTCTTGAGCAATTTTGCATGTTTGTCAAGCGCCTGAGCAACACTCAGACGGTCAACCGTTTCCACCACATCAAAAAGTTCAGCTGCTTGCTTGGCCTTATTGCTCTGCAGATGCCCTGTGAAATGCCAGTTGATAGTTCTGGGGAAATGTTGGATTTTACCTGACGCTTCCTGTAGGTAATTTTCTCCGAAAAGAATTTGCCCGCAATCGATCGCCTGTTGAATCTGTTCGATGTCCATCCACTTGCTTATCGCCACCAGTTTGATATTTTTTGGGTTTCTGCCAGCATTTCTAGCCGTTTGAGCAATCGTATTGAGAATACGAGTGAGATTATCGCAGATCATGGTTTGTGTTTCCAGGAAGACGAAAGAGGCGGACTGCGTTGGCTGTCGTAGCACGGGCTACCTCGTCAACGGATATCTGTTTCAAATCAGCGATTCTTTGGGCTGTGTAGAGAAGCAGCTTGGGTTCATTACGTTTTCCTCGGTAGGGTACCGGGGCGAGGAAAGGGCCATCTGTCTCGAGTAACAAATACTGGAGGTCAACAACTCGTATGACCTCGTGCAAGAGATAAGCGTTGTTGAAGGTGGCAACACCGGGGATAGAGATGTGAAATCCAAGGGCGATCATTTCGTGAGCCAACCGACTGTCGCCTGAAAAGCAATGCATAACCCCGCCTCTGGGGAGATGTCCGGTGGAACGGATCAGGTTAAGCGTATCTTCGTGGGCCTCCCGATCGTGAATCACGACCGGGAGGTTGAGTTCTTTTGCAAGGTAAAGCTGTTCGCGAAACGCTTTGATCTGAACATCGCGCGGGGCATAGTTTTTGGCATAATCAAGGCCGATCTCTCCATACCCAACAACGGATTTGTTCTGTGTCAGTTCTGTCAATTCTTCCAGGACTTTGGTTGTTGCTTTGAGGGCGTCATGCGGGTGAATGCCGACCGTAGCATAAATATTGGCGTATTGTTCAGCAATGGTTACAGCCTGGCGAGAACTGTTGTCATCAATGCCGATAGTAATAATTCGTTTGATGCCAAACTGTACGGCTGATTGAATAACCGTACCCAAGTCTGATCGATAGGCTTCCATGTCAAGATGACAATGGGTATCAATAAGTTCGGACTGAGGGGAAAGTTGCGGAAGATGCGCTGTCGGGTGTTTCATCGGAAAAATAAACGAATGTCAGTTAACTGTTGATTTGGAGCAATAGTGTTTATTGTCGTGAGGCGAGGGTATTCACTGCTGTATCAAAACCGTCGGAACATTTACTTTCTATCATAGTGAATGTTTATTGACTTTAAAACCTTATTTTTTTACAACTGTTTATCTTTGTTTCTTCTTCGTATTTGTCTTCTTATTCTTTGTCCAACATGTGATAACGGAAGGGGACAGTCGGACGCTTAAAATGTAATCTCCGGCGGAGATGGTTTTAGTGGAGAACAAAATGCGAAAAGTGGAATTTTTTCTTCATCAAGAATACAACCTGTTGTCAAATAATCGGCGTAATTAAGGGATTGTTGAGTTTTTCGTATCAATACTGGAGGATAAGTCGAATGAAAAAATGTATCGGAATCAAGATGTTGGTTTTTCTTAGTATGGCGTTGACCCTCATTTTTGCAGGCTGTGCCTCTAATAAAAGTACATCGGGAAGCGATACTCCCGGTTTACCTCAGGTATCCAGCTTTGCCGATGATATCAAAGATATCACTCTGCCATCCGAACTTGAATGGAATCGGAAGAATTCAATGGCCATAAAAACCGAATCATTTAGAGGCGGAATCTTCAATTATAGAGGCAGGGCAGAGATTATGTCTCTGAAAGACTACATGGTTGCCTCTATGCAAGATAATAAATGGAGATTGGTGGGTGAGACAGCTTCAAAAGATATTATGCTTGCTTTTGTCAAGCCTAATAAAACTTGCATGATGGTTATTTCGGACGGAATGCTCGGGAAGACTGAACTAACCCTGTATGTTGCTATAGACAAGACTACCTCAGGAGGAGTGAATCCCTTTGGTGAGGCGGTCTCCCGCTAACTCCTGATCCATTATGCCTGGTCTGCAAGGGAAAAGAATTCTGCTTGGGGTTACTGGATCCATCGCCGCTTATAAGGCGGCGGAATGGGTCCGGTTGCTTGTCAAGGAAGAGGCGATTGTTACTGTTGTCATGACAAGGGCCGCGGAACGGTTTGTTTCTCCGCTGACTTTCTCCGCTCTTTCCGGTAACCAGGTGTACCGTGACATGTTCGATGACCAACCGGATGGGGTCATGGCGCATATAGCTCTATCACGGGAAGCCGATGTCATTCTCGTTGCTCCGGCCACCGCGCAGACTATTGCCCGGCTTGGTTCAGGTTTTGCGGATGATCTGTTGTCGACAGTGATTTTAGCTGCCGGGATTCCCGTCGTCGTTTGCCCGGCAATGAATTCCAACATGCTGGCGCATCCAGCAACCCAACAAAATATCAATCGTCTGCAACAATTCGGTTATCACTTGGTGCGTTCAGACAGCGGGTCCCTTGCCTGTGGCGAGACAGGAGACGGCAGGTTGCCGGACTGGGATGTTGCTCGAGAAGCATTGCTGACCCTTTTTGAGCCCAATGATCTCAAAGACCGGAAGGTTCTGATTACCGCCGGACCAACCAGGGAACCGCTTGATCCGGTCCGTTTTCTCAGTAATCGATCCAGCGGGAAAATGGGATTTTCCTTGGCCCGTACCGCCCAGCGTAGGGGGGCTGAGGTGACGCTGGTCACAGGTCCTGTTTGCCTGGCCGATCCGCCTGGTATAGAGGTTATCAGGGTGGCAACTGCGGTTGAAATGGAAGAAATGGTTATGCAGCGGGCCAGTGCTGTACAGGTTATTGTCAAATCTGCTGCGGTAGCGGATTTCAGACCTGCTGCATATCAAAACCATAAGATAAAAAAAACAAGCCAGGGTTTGCAACTTGCCCTAGTGAAAAATACAGATATCCTCTCGAAATTAGGTGAAAATCGTATTCAGGGCCAGGTGCTGGTCGGATTTGCCGCTGAAAGCCGCGATCATGTTGGGGAAGGGCAACGGAAATTTCAGGAAAAGAATTTGGATCTCATTGTGGTCAACGATATTTTGGGAACGCAAACCGGTTTTGATGTCGAAACAAACCAGGTGACCCTGATCGACAGGAAAGGGAGTGCTGTGTTGCCGTTGCTGACTAAAGAGGCCACGGCCAATCGTATATGGGACAAGGTCGTTTCCTTGTTGCAAGAGGAGGATGTTGATGCCAGTTAAATGTTGGTGGAAGGTTAGGCGAGTATGCAAATAAGTCGATCGGAACAGAAAAGACGCATCAAGGACATTGTGCAGCTTGTTACCGAGATGGCTAACCTGCCCCCTCAGATGTTCGATCGATTGCCATGCACGGATGAAATCAAGTTTCTTTTTCACGAAGCGGCGAAATTGCAGGGCAGCGGCAAGCAGCGGCACATCAAATATATCACCAAACTGATTCAAGAACAATCTCTCGAAGAATTGTACGATTTTGTCGGCAAGCACCGTGGTAAAGCCTTGCTGGAGCAGAAACAGCTGCGCACCCTGGAATTTTATCGCGACACCCTGATCAATGAGGCTATTGAACAGCAACAGGTGTGTCATGAAAACCGTACAGACTGGGTGGAAGACTGGGAGAGTGATACGCTGACGGAACTCAAAGCGCAAATCCCGGAAATCGATGTCCTCACCTTGTCGCGTCTTTCGTATCGGTTCGCCCAGACTAGGAATCTGCGGCACAGTCGGGAAATTTTTAGATATCTGCGTTCGGTCCAGGAATTACGGCAACGAAATAGCGATCGCAAGGTCAAAGAATAATTTGTGCCGGACAGGTGTTTCCATCCTGAAAATGCCGCAAGAATTCCCCTATCCTCAATCCCCTGGTGTTAGACCTTCACGGTCTAGTCTGTTTTTTTCATTTTCCTAGCAAAAGTTGCTGCTTCCATGCCTGCGACACATCCCTCGCCGACAGCCTTAGCCATCTGATAAGGGGGGCCGACGATATCGCCGGCGGCATAGATCCCTGAAATATTAGTTTCTTGTTTCCGATTCGTGGCAATATATTTGAACGATTCCGTGTCGAGTTGAACACCGACCTGGGTAGCGAGTTCAAGCGCTCCTTTTGAACCAAGTTCGATAAATATTCCCTCAGTTTGCAAAGTGTCACCGTTTGCCAGCAGCAGGGAGGTAACCATCCGGTCGCCGTTGATTTGCTTAATCGAACTTTTAACGCATTCAACCTTGCTTGCTTTGAGTCGCCCAAGTAATTCTTTCGACACATTGAGTTTTTCAGCGACCAGATAAACTTTTGCAGCGTAATCGAGCAAGGTTAAGGCGCCATCGACAGCAGCACTTCTATCACCGGTTACCGTCACGATTGCGTTGCGATAGAAATTGGCATCACAATCCACACAATAGCTGACCCCGCGACCGGCTAATTCTTTTTCACCGGGGACAGTGAGTTTCTTCTTCGAAACCCCCATGCAAAAAATGAGGGTACGGGCAATAATTGATCTACCGCTTTCCAGTTCCAGATGGAACAGTGCTTCTTCCTGTGAGATCTTCAATACGTCTTCGGGGGATATCTCAGTCCCAAATTTTTTTGCTTGTTCCAAGCCGGTGCGGAGCAAGTCGGCTCCCTGGGAAACGCCGCTAACAAAAGCATAATTTTCTATGTGCGCCCCGTAGAGAGCTGAATTTTCAATGCGGCCCAACATGAGAACGCTGGTCTTTTTTCGTGAGGCGTGAATAGCGGCCTGAATGCCCGCTGGTCCAACTCCTATAATAACCACATCATAGATTTGTCCCGACATGCATCCTCCTTGTTACCTGGGAAAGTGTGTAACGGTTTTCACTAAATAGATGATTTTTGAAAACTGTATTATATTGCAATATTTGTACTCTATCACTAGATCGAGGTCGACAGAATTATCGTTTTCGTATATAATTTAAGGTTATTACTAGAAAGGTTTCTGGCCGGCGCTGGTGTTGCGCTGAAGGCGGACCGGACGTGACAATCTGCACGTTTTTCGGTGCAATTTCGTTATTTTTACTGTAACCGGCAGGCCGTCCATTATAGAGCCGAGTTTGCTTTTAAAACTCTATTTGGGCAAAAAGACACAGGTGGTTGGGAAAGTCAGCAATCGTTTCGATTGCCAGAAAACAACGCATTATTAACACAACAAGAAGGGAAGACGTGAGTTTATCTATTTTTTCAATGATGGCAAACGCCGGGTTGCTGGTCAAGTTGGTCATGTTAACACTGCTGATTTTTTCGGTCATTTCATGGTCTATTGTCATCATGAAACTGATAATGTTCAAGAAGGCGCAAAATGCTTCGCAGGATTTTCTGGATGCGTTCTGGGACAGTAAGACCCTGAATGAAGCCTATGAATCGGCAAGGGAATGCCCATTGAGCCCTGAGGCGACCGTTTTTGTTACCGGCTTCAATGAATTGAAAAAAATTAGTGCTGCACGCAGCACCGGGCAATCGGCGGTCACGTTGGATATGCAATTGGCTACTATGGACAATCTCAAGCGCGCGGTGCGCAAGGCCCAGTTTTTAGAAAGCGATCGTATGGCTCGCTCTCTATCCTTTCTGGCCACAACTGGTAGCGCTACGCCCTTTATTGGTCTTTTCGGTACGGTCTGGGGGATTATGACTTCTTTTCAGGATATCGGAGTCCGCGGTTCCGCTTCGCTTGCCGTTGTTGCTCCCGGTATTTCGGAAGCACTCGTGGCTACTGCAGCAGGACTTGCCGTCGCCATTCCTGCTGTTATTTTTTATAATTATTATTCCAATAAACTTGCGGAATTCGAATCGAATGTTGAAAGCTTCAGCACTGATTTTATCAATCTGATCGAACGGGATATCCTGACCAGGACGTGAATGTATGGGGCCGATAGGAAATAATAAGGGTAAAAGGGGATTCGTCGCTGAGATCAACGTCACCCCGCTTGTCGACGTCATGCTGGTTTTATTGATCATTTTCATGATAACCGCGCCAATGATGACCCAGGGCCTTGAGGTTGAGCTTCCTGAGGCAACGACCAAGGCGCTACGTCAGCAGGAGGAACCACTAGTCGTCACCATTAGAAAGGAAGGAGACGTCTACCTGAAAAAAGAAAAGGTTACGTCTTTGTCACTGCAACAGCAATTAAAAGAAATGTCTCCCGAGAAAAAAAAAGAGGGCATCTATCTACGGGCTGACAAAAGCGTCCCTTATGGTGTGGTGACCTCGACAATGGCTAGTATTCATTCAGCGGGTTTCGAAAAACTAGGTATGATTACCGTGCCCGTTGAAAAAGAGAAGTAAGGGGCAGGTTGGGCAGCCGTGCACTTTATCGATTCCGATTTTTATCTCCAGCAGCAGGAGGCCGACAGGCGATGGGGGCTTGCTTCGTCGCTTGCTCTCTGCGTACATGCCGCTCTTTTTCTGATGGTCATGTACATGCCTTCTTTTTTTGATACCAAGCCGATTCTGGAAGAGGTTGTTTCCGTGAGTTTGGTGTCTTTGCCGGAAACAAATGCTCCCTCGGCTCCACCATCTGCAGCTTCTAATGCAAGTAAACCAGTAGCCGAGAAAAAAATAGAAGCGCCACCACCACCGCCTCCCTCCGAACCTGCGGCGCCTCCTGAACCCGTAGCTCCGCCCCCCCCAAAAGCGCAGGTTCCTGTTGAACCCGAAACAGCTCCTCCGGAACCGGTTGCAGCCACCAACCCTGTCTCGATTTTCCCTGACAAACGTAAGATTAAGAAAGCCCAAGATGTTAGGCTCGAAGAGGACAAAATCAAGGAACGCGAGGTGCAGGAGAGGCAACAAGAAGAGCGCGAGTTGAAGAAAAAGATCGAGGAACGGCAACGCGAGGTGCAACAACGGCAGCAGGAAGAGCGCGAATTGCAGAAAAAGATTGAGGAACGAAAACGCGAAGCTGAACGAAAAGAAGCGGTGCGGCGCGATGCCGAAAAGCAGAAAGTCATAGCCCAAGCAAAAAACGAACAGATGCGAGCAGAAAACGAGGCGAAACAAGCTTCGGCTGAGGCACGAAAACTGGAGGCCGAAGCTAGGGCAGCACGTGAGGCGGTGGCGAATACCCGTAGTGATGCTACTAGGCAGACGCAAGCCATGCAGAATGCAGTCACTCAAACCTCTAGCGGCAGGCAGAATGCGCAGTCATTGGTTGAGCAGAATTATTGGAACGCCGTGGGGCAAAGGGTGAAAAGTTTCTGGAAATTGACTGAGGAACATAACTGGGAGGCCAGTTTATTGGCGCAGGTGGTTATAACAATCAACAAAGATGGTGATGTTGTTAATATTAAGTTTAACCAGCGATCGAAAGACCCACTTTTCGATCAGCTCCTCGAAAAGACGATCAAGAAAGCAACTCCTATGCCTCGTTTTCCAACACTTTTGCAACAGGAAACGACAGATGTCTGGTTGCAATTCAGACCTGGTGACCTTGGCAAAATGTAAGAGATCGTGTATACATTGAGTGTTCAATCCTGTGATGAATAATCATAAAAAATTCTAACAACCGGTTATGATGCGTAAAATAAATTTTGCAACGATCCTGGCCCTAGTTGCATGCGTTCTTTCCTGTTTTATGGCGAAAGAAAGTATGGCAGAACGCGAATATATTGATATCACCGCCTCTGATGTTCGCAAAATCGTTGTTGCAGTACCCAGTTTCACTGGGAATGCTGGGGTGCAAGGCTCAGCTGTTTCTCAGTTGTTAACCAAAGGATTTGAATTACATGGTTTTATCAGCGTTATTAATTCCAGCCGTTATGGCGGCGGCAAGGAAGCTGATTGGAAAACTCTGGGTGCTGATTATGTAGTCATGGGACAGGTCAGCAGCGATCCAGCAGGTTTGATGATCGAAGGGCAGATACTGGATGTCGCCAGTAATAAATTGCTGGCAGGTCGTCGATTCAAGGGATCTGTGGCACAACAGGAAGACATCATCTTACGACTCTGTGATGGCTTGATTGAGGACTTTACCGGGGAGATGGGAGTCGCTCGAACTTCGATGGCCTATATCTCAGATGCCACTGGCAAAAAAGAAGTGTATGTCTCAGATATTCTCGGCAGGCATCCGCGGCAGGTGACACAACATCGCGCCCTCTGTGTTTCTCCTCGTTTTACTCCCGATGGCAATTTCCTTGCTTATTCAACCTATCACAACGGCAATCAAGATTTGTATATTACTGATCTGCGTCAGAATTCTTCAACCAGTGCTCTTTCTCGGCGTAAGGGTTTGAACATGGCGCCTGCCTTTTCAGCTGATGGTAAGACAATGATTGCTACCCTTAGCAAAGGGGGGACTCCTGATCTCTATCTTCTCGATCGGCAGGGCGAAATTATTGAACAGTTGACCTCCCACGCAGGCATTAATGTCTCTCCTTCATTTTCTCCGGATAGGCAGTCGATGGCCTTTGTCTCCGATCGGAGCGGCAAACCCAATGTTTACGTGATGAGTATGGGCAACCGTCAGGCGCAACGTTTGACCTTCAAATGTACGGAAAACAGTGAGCCATCCTGGTCGCCGAAAGGTGATGAAATTGCTTTCACCGGCCTGATGGGAGGGGCGTCTCAGCTCTTCGTCATGGATCGTAATGGCGGTAATGTGCGGCAATTGACCTCAGGTGGGGGAAATATTGAATCGCCGACTTGGTCTCCCGATGGGCGAATGCTCGCTGTAGCGAGGAAAAGTGGCGGCAGGTCGGAACTTTGCCTGATCAGTAAAGCCGGCAAGGATATTCGTGTTCTTTTTGCAATGAAGGGAAACCAATCCTATCCACAGTGGTCCAATCGTTTACCTTGATGATTGTTTGGTGATTATGCTAAACGATTACTGATAATTTAATCATTAAGATGAATACTACGAATTAGTGTACCCATTTTCTGAATGGTATCTGATAAAGAAGGAGTATGTATATATGAAGACCATGAGAAATTTTGTCGTGGCCGGTTGTTCGGTACTGTTGTTGACGCAATGCGCATCGCAGGATGAAATTCGTGATTTGCAATATCAGCTTCGGACCGTCAATCAAAAAGTTGAAGATGTGAAGACTAATGCAGTTAACCCGATGCAGAAGCGTCAGGCCAGCTCAGTCAGTAAAATTGATCAGGTCGAAGATGAGACCCAGCGGATAAAATCGACTATCGAAGAATCGTCGTCACAAAGCAATCAGTTCCGTGAACAGACAAAGGAAAATATTGCCAATTTGCAGAAGGCTGTTGATTCTATCCGCAATAGTAATGAGGCTAAGATTGCTGAATTAAATCAAAAAATTGCTGTCTTGGACGAGAAGATAACCCAAGTCGGGGATAATTTTGGAAAGGTTCAGCAGTCACGCATCAGCGAGGCCGAAAAACGTGCTCAAGAGGCTGCAAAAAAGGCTGAAGAAGCGAAACAACGTGCCGCGACAGCCTCTTCCAGTGCCACTGCTGCTACCAGTGCCACTGCCTCAGCCTCAAGTTCAACGGCCGGGGGGGTGAAGGTAAACCCCAATAACAAAAAGACTAAGGTAACAGCCGTCCCGGCTGTTATTGAGACGACACCTGCATCCAAAAAGAACGTGGAGCAGCCGGTGGTGCAGTCTAAACCCAATACACAGCAACCTGTTGTCGCGACTGTACAGAAAAATACAGACAGCGGTTCTCCAGCTGCCGCTTCCGATCCTTTTTCTCAGGGAATGAATCAATATAAAGGGAAGAATTACAAAGAAGCGTACAAGTCTTTTGAACAGACCCTCTCCGCCAACCCCAAAGGGGCCCAAGCCGCAAAAACGCTTTTTTACATGGGAGAATGTCTTTTCAATCAGGGTGAATATGATCTTGCCATCCTAGATTACCAAAAGGTAATTTCCAACCATGGGTCGGATGCCCTTGCTCCCAACGCCCTCCTTAAGCAAGGAATGTCGTTTGAGAAACTGACAGATCATGAAACGGCTAAGATCATCTATAAGAAATTGATCAGCGATCATGGCAGCAGCGCAGAAGCTACTCAGGCGAAGGAACGACTGGGGAAATTATAAGAGCAACTCTTTTGAGGGGGCAAAAAAAGAAGAGACTCGATCTTCTGCTCGTTGAAAGGGCATTTGCGGAAACTGTCGAGCTGGCGCGTGGATTGATAGGCTCCGGCAGTGTTCTTGTCGACGACCGGGTCAGTGATAAAGCGGGCCATCTCATCGGCGTAGATTGTTTGATATCGGTTAAAAACGCCCGTCGTTTTGTTAGTCGAGGCGGTGATAAACTTGAAGCTGGTCTGCAGAACTTGCATATCGATCCGCGAGGGTGCATTTGTGCTGACATCGGATGCTCTACCGGTGGTTTCACCGATTGTCTGCTGCAATACGGGGCGAGAAAGGTCTATAGTATTGATGTCGGATACGGTTTGCTTGACTGGAGACTGCGGCAGGATGAAAGAGTGGTTGTTCTTGAACGCACCAATGCCCGCTACCTGTCAGCGGACCATATTCCTGAATACATCGATTTGGCAGTGATAGACGCCTCGTTTATTTCTCTGGAACCGCTTCTTGCCCCTTTGCTCCGTTTTTTTCATAGTACCATCCGAATATTGGCCCTCGTGAAACCACAGTTTCAACTACCACGGGATAAGATCGGGCCAGGTGGCATTGTTTGTGATGAGGCTTTGCATCAGCAGGCCTTGACCATGGTTCAACAGTTTGGCCTCGACCTTGGTTTGCAATGCGCTGGGGTCGTTGCCTCTCCGGTTCGGGGAATGAAAGGCAATCAGGAATTCTTCATGTTGTTGTCCGGTTCTTCCTGTGTGAAGAGTGACGGAATGAAAAATCTGGGACAAGGAGATTGTGATGAAGTTTCGGAAAATTCGTAAAAGTATAGCGTTAACTGTCTTGGCGTCTGCTTGCGTTATCGCCTCCGCCTTTGCCGGTGAATATATGAGTGTCGTTAAAGATGGCATTAATTTGCGTTCAGGCCCAGATGTCAAAAAGGAGGTGCTCTATCAATTGCCTGCTGGCTATCCGCTTGAAGTTATTGAGCGTAAAGGACAGTGGTTGAAAGTCAGCGACTTCGAAGGGGACAAAGGCTGGATCCAAGAATCGATGGTCAACAAAACGCCGCATGTTATTGTCAAAGTGAAAGAATGCAAAGTTCGCAGCGGTCCCGGCAACAAAGAAAAAGTAGTGGGCAGTGGTGTTCGGGAAGTTATTTTTACTAAGGTCGATCAGAAGGGTGATTGGATAAAAATCTCACATCCGGATCTAACCGGCTGGGTTCAGAAAGATCTTGTCTGGCCTTAAGGAATTGTTGCCAGGTGTTTTCGAGAGCATCTGGTGTCGCATTCGCAAAATCACGGCAGCACTTCTCTCAGACTGCTCAACGATATCCCACTGAAACCGTTTTGTTGCCTGGTTATCTTTGCCGGGAAATAGTCAAAATAACCGCATCTGGAAACCCATAGCGGGCTTGGGTGTCATATGCGGCTCCGCCTGAACCGTCAGAGTTGAGCATCAGGAGCGCTTTGCATTTGCTGGCTCCTCCCCAAACCGCTCGGGGTGTTTCAGGCAGAGGCCCTCTATCGGGGCATCAGCCTAGATGCCACGAAAATCGGTTTTCCTCTGGTCGTTACTCTGTCGGCGGCATATGTTTATATGGCGATGACTTATTCCCTGTTCGCGTGCCACCGCGTCTTTTTTTGTCCTATCTGATCAGTTCGATCTCATTCGAAGACACTTCTGAAGGCATCTGCAAAATAGGTTTTTCACAAAATTCAATTTTCACCTTATATCTTCCGGCGGGCAGCTTAGGCGGAAGAGATGCGTAAAGAAATCGGGACGACTTGTGGTCGTTGATAATGAGGCAGTCTGATTTGTTCCTGGTTTGTATTTGTAAGGGGGCGATTGGTTGCTCTGAGTCAGCGGCGCTATATATCTGAGCCGTTGGGCGTACACCGAACCCGAATGTGCTTATCCCCGAGAGAGAAAGCTTGATCTTTTCTCCAAGACCATAGCGATCGAAATCTGTAGAGAGCAAGATGTGTCGATTGTCATCTGGCTCTTTGTTTTTGGTTCCTGATGTTGCCGCTTCCCAAAAGCGCGGGCGACCGGCGTCGAGATGAATAGTCTTGCCGCCATAATGGCCCACTCCGCAACAGTTTTTCGCTCGCACCGTCTCCCACAGTTCTTTGCCGTCGACACCTTCTAGCCAGAAATCAAGCGCCATGCCATCTATGTGCGTGCTGGTCTTGGCAGCGTTGGCGCCTTTCTCACGGATCTTGTTATTGTAATCCGGACTGCGATACCCCGATTCGATAGCAATCATCTTGCCGGGCGCGACATGATCGGAAAAGTAGCTGAGCATGAAAAGTAACCGGGGGGAGATATGTTCCCCTTTCTCTTCGGTTGGAAAGCCGAAAACCCGGTCCACCGCATCAAAAGCCCTTTCATTGAACGATCCATCCTGGTTGAGCAGATGTATCCTGGCTTCTTGCTCATTACGTAGGTTTTTCAAGTGAAGAGTACCGCTCCCCATCAGGAAAAAACGATCTGATGGCTGACTCGCTGCACATTGCCTGTAAGGAAATAATGCAACAACTGTAAGTAAAGCGGCAAGTATGGAGCGGTACATGAATTTTGTGATCATTGTGCGTAGTCTTCAAGTATATGTGATGCTAAAGGATGTTGCTGGCGAAGAAATATCATGTTTTCATTATGTTTTTTGTGATTATTCAGTGCTGTCGAATATCTTCTGGTAAACGGCGCAATATAATGCTCCTAATGCCTGCTGTTGTTCCTGATTGATGCGTAGTTTTGGAGATGGCTGTTACTCTGGGCGATAGCGCAGATTTGAAACGAATCGCGTGTCAGATTTTTGCTCTGTTCAGGATGAAGGGGCATGGCCAGGCATCTTGGTATTTACGCAAGTTGCGTTGTCCCGCAATGTAACGAATGATGAAGGTCTCAACCGCTCTCCGAAGGTATCACAAACGATATGGTCTTGCCAATATCATATCGTTTGTGTCCCGAAGTCTTCTAACCATCAGTGGAAAAGGATGTTTTTCTAAGAGGAGTTGAGACCCCACGCCAGGAGGTGTGGTGCATCTTTTTGTCATCACTGCATCTTATTTGTTGCACTTAAGTCCGGCAAATATCGGGCGTTACTGACAAATTCACTATACCGGTATTTTGTGTTACATATCTTTTTCACATAATTTTAGCAGGATACAAAGCTATCGTGTTTGTGTTCCATTCTGGCACTCAGAATGCAAGACCTTGTCATAAGATAAAGTATAAGCAAACGAGCAGGCACCCAGGAACCGGTAGATGACCAGAATAAATTTTGAGAGAGCACTGCTTCTACTACCACTGATCATGGCCATCCTTTTGCCTAGCGATGCTTTGGCCCTGCAGGTGCATAGCGAGCCCGAGGGCGTGTATGTGCACCAGATGGCGCACCTGTACTACATCTTCGCCCTCGGATATTTTTTTTGGGATATCAGGCGTACCTCCTTTACCGGTCGAGGCTGGCGCTATCTTCAACTGTTCTGCGTCCTGATGATCTGCTGGAATATGATCGCCTTTGTCGGTCATCTGGCTGAAGCGTACCTCGATCCGCAGGCGCTTCAACAAACCGACTGCTATCTACAGATACGGCTGCTCAGTCCGTTCACTCTCAATGAATACCTCTATTTTATCACCAAACTCGACCATCTGATCTATGTGCCCGCTCTGTTTTTTCTTTTTCTTGGGCTTCGGTCTTTTTACCATGCAGCGGCCAAAACAACCGGCGAGGCGGGCCAATGAACGGTCTTCCCATGCTGCCGACGATTATCGTCGATATTAGCGGGTCAGCTGCCAATATTCTCTTTTCCTTCCTTGCCTTATGGTACGCCTTCAGGCTGACCCGGCTCAAACCGGATAATTTTCTCTGGGGCTATCTTTTTTATGTGACCCTGGCTATCGCTGCTTTTGCCATCTCAAGAGCGGTTGGGCATATTGCCAAGGAATTCCTCTTTATTACCGGAAAAGAAGATAACTGGCGGGTGATTGCCCCCTATTCGGGCGGGTTCAATACCCTGTGCATGATTTCGGTAGCAGCGGTGATGATTTTCTACCACAAGGGTGTGCAGGCTTATGAGGCAATTGAGCAGGAGGCAGCAAAGCTGAAGCAATCCAAAAGGCGTCTGACTGAGGCGGCGCTCGAACTGCAGGAGCTTAATCTGCATTTAGAGGACAAGGTTGAGGAACGGACCGCAGAGTTATCAAAATCGGAAGAAAAATTTCGTCATTTGTTCACTGCCTCCAAAGATATGGTGTTCTTTTCGGGCAGTAACCAGGCCATTCTTGATATGAATGCCTCGGGTGCGGAAATGCTGGGGTATTCGCGGCACGAGATCTCGGCGCTCACCTTGGGCGATCTCTTTCAGCGCGAAGGGGAGATGGCGGTTTATGTTAAAATGCTGGAGATAGACGGTTATATCCGCGACCTTGAGGCCGAATTCAAGAAAAAGGACGGTTTGGCTCTCTCTGTCCTGATTTCGGCGACGGCCCTCTACGACGAGCAGGGCAAAATCGTCGGTTCCGAGGGTATTGCTAAAGATTTGACCTGGCTGAAAACCATGATGGTACAGCTGGTTTCGAGTGAGAAAATGGCCATTGTCGGCCAGATGGCGGCGGGCATCGCCCACGAAATCAACACGCCCCTGGGGATAATTTTAGGCTATGCCCAACTGATGATGGATGATTTGGACAAGGATTCGGAAAACCATCAGAACTTGGAGGTGATTGAACGCCAGACCAAGGCCAGTCGCAAGATTGTAGCTGATCTACTCAAATATTCACGACAGTCTGGCAGCGCCCGGGAATCGGTCAACCTCAACGAAATTGTCGATGATGCCGTTGCCCTCACTGGGCACAGTCTTAATCTCAGTCATATTAAGGTCCTGCCGCACCAGACCAAGGACCTCCCAAGTATCGTGGGAGATCCTGAAAAACTGCGGCAGGTAATTGTTAATCTGATCAATAACGCCCATCATGCCATGGAAGGGCAGGGCAGGGGTGAACTGCTGCTCCGCACCGGCCACGATCCATTGGCAGCCAAGGTTACTATTGAGGTCCAGGACAACGGCCACGGTATACCTGAGACCATCAAATCAAAGATTTTTGATCCCTTTTTCACCACTAAACCAGTGGGCAAAGGGACCGGTCTCGGCCTTTCCGTCTCGTATGGGATCATCCAGGAACACGGCGGAACCATTGAGATCGAGAGCCCTGTTCCAGGACCCGAAAATTGCCTGCTCCAGGGAACCTTGTTCCGGTTGATCCTCCCGGTGGCAAGGAAACAGCAGTTTTAAGAGAGTGATCGTTTTTTACAACGTGTTTACAAGGAGGAATAAATGGCTGAAATTCTCTCATTGGATGATGTCCTCGATGCCACCGTACTGGTCGGCAAGATCCTGCGCAAAAAGGGGCATGTCGTGCACACCTTCACCGAGGAAGATGAAGCTATCGCCTTTGCGCGGCAGCATCCGGTCGATCTGGCGATCCTCGATATCAAACTGAAAAAGATGAGTGGCATCGAGGTGCTGGCCATTCTCAAGGAAGAAAATCCGGCCATGCGGGCGATCATGCTTACCGGCTACCCCACGGTGGAAACCGCCCGGGAGGCCATCAGCCTGGGGGCGGATGAGTATTGCGTCAAACCGATTGACCGGATGGAACTTGAAGAAAAGGTAGAGAAGGTTTTGACCGCTCAGCCCAGGCCGTAAGGCTGATACTGTTGTTCGTGTATGCTGACAACGACAAATCCAGGAGAGAAACGCTCATCGTGAAGACCCCGCAGTCCCGTGCGCAGCAATTTTTGGGTGTGTACCAGAAGGTAACCCGCCTTACGTCCATGGTGTTGGATCATCAGGAGGTAATGGAGACCATTGTGCGCAGTCTTCCGGAATTGTTGGCGATCGATGCCTGTACCATCAGGCTGCTGGACACCTCCATCCGTTCCTTTGTTCTGGGCGCGGCTCACGGGGTATCGCTTGAGTATCTCTCACGGGAGGTGATCGACACCGATGCAACCATGGCTATGGTTCAATCCGGATATCCGGTCTTCAGTTCCCATGTCGACGAGGATCCTTTCCTGCCGTTCCGGGATGCTGCCAACCGCGAGGGGATCAAAAATGTCCTGACCTTGCCGATTATTTTTCAGGGCAAGCTCATCGGTATTATGCGTCTGCTGACCAGGACCGAGCGAAGATTCACCTCTGAAGAAATTTCCTTTGCCATGGCCTTGGCCGAGCAGGCGGGGATAGCTATAACCCATGGCCGTATGTTCAAGGAGATGGGCGCCCAACTTGACTTCCTTCGGGAAATCCAGGCCCTTTCCACCCTGGTGAACTCAACCCTTGATTTGGACCTGATTCTTCGGACCATGGTCGAGCGGGTGGCTATCACCATGGGGGCCAAGGGGTGCACCCTGCGATTGCTCAATCCGGCCACCAACAAGCTGGAACTGGCCGCTGCCTTTGGTGTCTCCGCCGCATATCTGCAGCGGGGAGCGGTGGAAAACGAAAGGAATATTCGGATGGTGCTCGCCGGTGAACCGGTGGCCATCTACGATATAGGTCACGATCAACGGGTCGATTACCAGCAGCAGATGGTGGATGAGGGCATCGTCTCACTCCTGGCTGTGCCCTTGAAGGTCGATCAGGAGATCATCGGTGTCCTGCGGATTCTCACCGATGTGCCCCGGGTGTTCACCAGCACCGAGGTCCAGTTTGCGGTTACCCTGGCCGAGGTCGGCGGTACGGCTATCCGCAATGCACGAAATTATCGCAAGATCAATTTGCTGTTCGGGCAGATCGAAGAACATGAACGATTTCTCAACGACATCATCAACAGCCTGCAGCATCAGTTGTTGGTTTTTGATCGGAATCGGCGGGTGGTTCTGGCTAATCAGGTGTTTCTGGCCGCCATGGGCAAGGAAGAATCGGAGGTGTTGGGAATAAACTACGGCGATCTCTGCAACAGTGCCCCTGGAAACATCTCCTGCCCGGTGGATCAGATTATTCAGGGGGAAAAGATGCTGCCGTTGGTCCAGGAATACTGTTCTGGTGACCAGCAGCGTTGGTTCGAGCGGACGGCCTCACCACTTTATGATGCCGAAGGCCAGGTCGAATATGTCATAGAAATTATCCGCGACATTACCAGCGAGCATTTGCTTGCAGAAGAAAAAATCCAGCGCGGCAAGTTGCAGGGCATAGTGGAACTCGCCGGAACCGTTGCCCATGAAATTAACAGCCCTCTATTTGCGGCCTTGGGGACAGCGCAACTGCTGGCAGAGGAAAGCAAACAGCCCGAAATGGTCGATGAATTGGGGATTATTATACGGAATCTGCAACAAATCAGTGCATTGACTAAAAAAATGACATCCATGACCGGCTTTACCAGCAGAGACTATGTGGGGGCGAGCAGGCTCTTGTCGTTTACGGACGAAAACAGATGAGCCCCCTCGATCGATAGAGGGGATTGGGTTTTTTCAGAGAGCCGGAAATGGCAAGGTTATCGGCTTGCTGCCTAACCGGTGTTGTTTCGGCAGATGCATGATGGTTCTAAAAATGGTGCCGCCCAATGGTTTTAGGAGTGGGGCGGTGCGAATGTAACAATAAACAGGAGGTACCTGGTATGAAAAAAAGGGTAGAAATCTTACCATGGCTGTTCTCGGCAATGGTTATGCTTTTTGGGGTGCATACGGTTGCCGCAGCGGAACCCGGTGCCGCTGCAGGAGCAGGGCAGGCTGCGGCAGGGGCAATGACGGCGCTGACCATCAGTATTGATAAGACCGAAATCAATAATGGCGGCGTCATTAAGGTCAGCGGTCAGGCACCGGCCGGCAAACCGGTTTATCTTGAGGTCTGGGCAACGGAGCACACGGTACGTGCCAACCGCTTCGATAGTGAGATCGACAAGGAATCCGGCAAGCGGCCCTATATATTCTATATCACCAGCGAGATGCCGGCCTATTACAAAACCTTTGTGCCCAAGGAACTGCAGCCGAAGATCGATGCAGCCAAAAAAGAAGGCAAAAAATGGAGTTATTCCGCACTGCTCAAAGAGTTGGGTGCTGATATAGCCTATTCCGTTCCAGCCAAGGCCAAGGTCGAAAGCTATCAGTCCACTCTGATGGCCAGTGTCATCGGCAGTCGAGGCGATCTGCTTCCGGCCATGGATGAGAAGGAAACCAAAAAGCGATCCATGCAGCTGGTCAAAGCCCGTTTTCAGAGTGTTGACAAGGTGGTTGCCGCAGCTGTCGATGTCAAACCCGATGGTTCCTATACCGCTGATATCAAGATCCGTGATGGATTGGCCCCTGGCAAGTACAAGATCGTGGCCGTCGTTGATAAAAAGGTAAAAAGCGAAGCCGCAACCTTTGAGAACAAGATCAGTTTCCCCACCATGTATTTGAGCAATGCGGGGACGAGCATGAACCTGATCTACCCCTTTGTGCTCTCTCTGGCGGTTTCCATTTTTGGCGTGCTCATGGGCGCGGGTGGCGGTTTTATCATGAATCCGCTCCTCCTGGCCCTGTTTCCGGTGCTGCCGCATACCATTGTTGCTGGCACCGTTACCCCTACCGTGCTTTTCTCGCAGGGCAGTGGTATCTTTAACTATTCCAAGATCAAGTTCATCAGCTGGAAGCTCGGTAGCGGCATTGGTTGCGCCATGTTGCTTGGAGCGTTTATCGGCCCGAAGCTGACTGAAATGATCACCCTTGATCAGTTCAAGTTCGCCTTTGGCTGGATTCTTCTGATTTTGGCGGCGCTGATGCTCTGGCAGACGACTCCTGGGTACCTGGCCAAGAACAAGAAAGAGCAGTCGATTCTTAAAGAGTTCAAAAAACGTGCTGAAGAATCCGCTCAAGGGAAAAATTAAGGAATAGGTTAAGGAGGAATCCATTATGAAAGTAGATTTTTGGGGACAAGAATTTGAAGTCAATATGGTGGTGGGTTGTATCGGCGGTTTCTTAATAGCCGTCTTGTCATCGATGTTCGGGTTCGGCGGTGGTCCGTTCATGGTACCGCTCATGACTGTGGCCCTGCGGCTGCCCATGTACCTGGTGGTCGGCAGTTCGCTGTTGGCGATTTTTTTCAGCACTTCGGTCAGCACGATACGCCATTATCAGTTCGGCAATTTCGACCTGATCTTTTTTCTGGCCATGTTTCCGGCGGCCCTGCTCGGTGGCTATATCGGGCCACAGATTGCCAAACGGGTCAGCCCGCTGGTGGTGAAACGGGTTGCCTGCTTCGGGTTGGTTGTGCTGGCTCTTAACCTGCTTGGGGTGTATTGATAATGTTTGACGTATCAGGAGGGACCACCTTCTGATACGTCATTCCTGATACGCTCAACGTTGCCACCGAATACGGTCGGCTGCGCCGTGCTCAACTGTCAGGTACCTTTGTCGTGGGCAACCTGAAAAGAGTAGTTTGGGCCGGACCCTAGGTCTTCACACAAAAAGGAAAGAACATGAAAGAGACCAAATACAGTATCTGCGGGATGTGCGCTGTTCGCTGTCCGATCGCCGTGCAGGTTGAAGGCGGCAAGCCGGTCTGGATCGAAGGCAACAGCCATGACGGTGGCATGGGCCGAAGTCTCTGTGCCAAAGGCGGGGCGGCCTTTGCCCAGCGTCTGGATCGGCAACGGCCCCTGGCCCCGCTCCTACGTATGGGCAAACGAGGGGAAGGCCAGTGGCGGGAAGCCTCCTGGGAAGAGGCCTACGAATACATCACCAGTCGGCTCAAACCCATCCTGGCCGAGCATGGCGGCCGCGCGATCATGTTCTCCGACCGCGGCGGCCCTTTTGCCGACCTGCGCCAGGCCTTTGTCAAGGCCCTGGGGTCGCCCAACTATAGCAATCACGACTGCACCTGCGGCCGCAATGTCCACCATGCCTCCAAATCAGTCTATGGCCTGGGGCGCAAGGATTTTGCCTACGATTACGAGAATACACGCCATATCGTGCTGTTCGGTCGCAACGTCACCGAATCCCTGAAGGTGAAAGAGGTCAAAAGTTTTCTCAAAGGGATTAAAAACGGGGCCCATGTCACCTATATCGATCCGCGGGCCTCGATCACTGCCGGCAAGGCCAGCCGTTACTGGCAGATCAAGCCGGGCACCGATTATGCCTTGTTGCTGGGGATTGCCCACTGTCTGATCGACAATAACTGGTTTGACCAGGATTTTGTCGCCCGATACGTTACCGGCCTCCCGGAATTTAAGTCCTTCCTCGCCCCCTATACCCTGGAGTGGGCGGCGGCGGAGACCGGCATCCCGGCTGAAGAGATTCTGGCCTTCTGCAAGGAAATCAATGAAGACCGGCCTAAGGTCATCTTTCATCCGGGCTGGATGCTTTCCCGGTATCGTGATTCCTATTATGCCTCCCGGATCCTCCACATCCTCAACGCCCTCATGGGCAGTATCGAAGTGCCCGGTGGACTATTCTTCCCCAAAGGGCCCAAGGATGCGGGTAAAAAAGGCCTTAAAAGTCTAGCCGCCCTGGTGCCGGCGGTAAGCGAAGAACGGGCGGACGGCTGCGGCACCCGCTACCCCCAGTGGGACAAGGGCGCAGGCATGCTCCAGACCGCCTATGAGGCCATCGATAGCGGCAGTCCCTATCCGGTTAAGGCCTACTTCATCCACCGTCATAATCCTCTGATTGCCCTGCCCGATCCTAAGGAGCAGCAGCGCATTCTCGATAAACTCGATCTGATCGTGGCCGTTGACGTCCATTTCAGCGAGTCGGCCTGGTTTGCCGATGTCATCCTGCCGGAGAATACCTTTCTCGAGCGGGACGACATCCTGCGCACCGAAAAGGGGCTCAAACCCGGTTTCGGGCGGCGGCAGCAGTGCGTCAAACCGCTCAACAACACCCGCGCTGGCTGGGAAATCTATCTGGAATTGGCTCAACGTCTGGGCAAGGGCGATCTTTTTCCCTTCCAATCCATTGAGGATATCTGGCAGTATCAGTTGCAGGACACCGGGCTGACCCTAGCCGACTTTGATGCCAAGGGCTTTGTCAAACTGAGCGATAAGGCCATCTGGTTCGATCGCGATCAGCTCAAATTCGGCACCGAATCAGGCAAGATCGAGCTCATCAACTCGCAATGGGAGGCTATGGGCGTGGCCTCGCTGCCTGCCTATGTTGCTCCGGTTGAGCCACCGGCTGGCAGTTTCCGATTGCTATTCGGCCGTTGCGGCTACCAGGCCCATGGCCAGCATCAGAACAACCCCATCCTTGCCGAGTTGCTGGATGTCAACACCTTGTGGATCAACACCAACGCAGCACAACAGTTGGGAATCAAAAATGGCGACCAGGTGGTGGTGAGCGGCGGCGACGCCCGGGGCACCATTGCCGCTCGGGTCACCGACCTGATCCATCCTCAGGCGGTCTTCATGCTCCATGGGTTTGGCACTGATGTCCGCGTTAAAAAACGTTCTTTTGGCAAGGGACTGGCAGACCATATTTTCATGCAGGGCAAATTGAAACAATGGGATCAGGCCGGAGGCGGCCTCAATCTTGCGGAAAGTTTTGTCACCGTTAGCCCGGCCGCCGTACAGGAGAAATAAAGATGAGCAAATATATTGTTACCCAGAATGTGGCCGACTGCATTGGTTGCCGGGCCTGCGAGGTGCATTGCAAGGACAAGAACAACAGCGGTCCCGGCGCCTTTTACTGCCGGATGATCGAGGTAAGTGCAACTACGGCTCCTCTGCCCAAAATCGATTTCGTCTACCTCTCCTGCTTTCACTGCGAACAACCCTGGTGCGTCGATGTCTGCCCCACCGGGGCTATGCGGCGCCGGGAAAAGGACGGGATCGTCTTTGTAGAAGAAAGCGCCTGCGTCGGCTGCAAGGCCTGCATCACCGCCTGCCCCTGGACCGTGCCTCAATGGAACCCTGAAACCGGCAAGGTAGGCAAGTGCGACCTGTGCAAGGACCGGATCGATGCTGGCCTGGAACCGGCCTGCGTCACCAAATGCACCACCGGTTGCTTGACCTTCACCACCCCGGCGGCTGCTTCGGAAACCCGGCGCCAGGAGTTTGCCGAGCAGCTGCTGCACAACCGGCGCTGAGGGGAGCCGCGGTCATGGTCGCCTCATTCCCCCAGGAATATCTGGGCATTGTTCTCCTGCTCATCGTTGGTGTGCTCTTTGGGGTGCTGACGCTTTTTGTTGGGCGGTTTTTCCGCTTGAGCCGGCCCTACCCAGAGAAGCTGATGGCCTACGAATCCGGCAATGAACCAACCGAAGCACCGCGGATGCGCTTTTCGGTGAAATTCTACCAGATTGCTATTCTCTTCGTGATTTTTGACGTCGAGGCTATTTATCTCTATCCCTGGGCGGTGAGCATGAGCCGTCTCGGCCTCTTTGCCCTGGTGGAAATGCTGCTGTTCATCTTTCTGCTCTTGGTCGGCTATGTCTATGCCTGGAAAAAAGGGGTGTTGCAATGGGAGAAATAAACGCGCCGATAGTGGCGCTGGAAGAGGGGGTTCGCCTGATTCCAGGAGCGAACGCGCTGCTGGGGCCGCTCAATAAACTGGTTAATTGGGGGCGGGCCGGCTCGATCTGGCCGGTCACCTTTGGTCTGGCCTGCTGCGCCATCGAGATGATGGATGCCGGGGCCTCGACCAACGATCTTGATCGGTTCGGCATCCTCTTTCGTGCCAGTCCCCGCCAGGCCGACTGCATGGTGGTGGCCGGCACTCTGAGTAAGAAAATGGCTCCGGTGCTGCGCCGGGTCTACGACCAGATGCCCGAGCCCCGCTATGTACTGGCCATGGGCAGTTGCGCCTGCAGCGGCGGCATCTTCGATACCTACGCCGTCACGCAAGGGGTGGATCAGATCATTCCGGTGGATGTCTATGTCCCTGGCTGCCCGCCCCGGCCCGAGGCCTTGATGGAAGGGTTCATCAAGTTACAGGAAAAGATCAGCAAGGAGCAGTTCCGATGGAGTCAATGGCGATAGCCGATTGCCTGCGTCTGCAGTTTCCGGGCGAAATCCTGCACACGCAAACCTTCCAGGGACAGACCGCGGTGCTTATCCGTCCCGACCGGGTGGTGGAAATCCTCCGCTGGCTCCGCGATACCCCAGATCTGCGCATGAATCATCTGCGTTCGCTCTGCGGGGTCGACAATGCCCGCAGAAAGGATACCCGCTTAAGCCCTTTTGAGGTGGTATATCATCTCACCTCCATCCCCCTGCGCCATGAGATTCGCATTCGGGCCCAGGTTGCCGGTGAGGATCCTTGCATCGATTCGGTGGTGGGCCTGTGGACCGGGGCAAACTGGCTGGAGCGGGAGACCTATGACCTGATGGGCATCCGTTTCAACGGCCATCCTGATCTGCGCCGGATCCTGCTGCCTGAGGACTGGCAGGGCCATCCCCTGCGCAAGGAGTATCCGCTCAAGGGGCGTGAGGAGTGGGCCGGAATGACCGAACTGCTGGACCGGGTCAAGGAGTTGGACCGCTTCGGTTTTGATCCGGCGGCGCATCCGCGTCCCCAGGTCGGCCCTAACCCGGAGAAGCAGCCATGACCTCACCGCTCAAACAAACCCTTGAATGTTCGGTGGCTGATGGCGAAGGCGAGCACTATTCCTTGCACATGGGGCCGCAGCATCCGGCCACCCATGGTGTGCTCCGGGTCGATCTCGAACTGGACGGCGAAACCATCGTCGAGTGCACCCCCCAGGTCGGCTACCTCCACCGCGGCTTTGAAAAATTGGCGGAGAACCGCACCTATAGCCAGGCCCTGATCCTCACTGACCGGCTCGACTACATTGCGGCCATGGTCAACAACGTCGGCTACTGCCTGGCGGTGGAGCGGCTGCTCGCCATTTCGGTGCCGCGGCGGGCCCAATACATCCGCACCATCGTGTGTGAGATGTCGCGCCTGGCCTCGCATCTGTTGTGGCTCGCCACCCATGCCCTGGATATCGGGGCCATGACCGTTTTTCTCTACTGTTTCCGGGAACGTGAGATTCTGCTCGATCTGTTCGAGGAGTTATGCGGCGCTCGTCTCACTTTCTCCTACCCCCGGATCGGCGGGGTGCGCCAGGATGTGACCACGGCCTTTGTCGATGAACTCCAACGTTTTCTCTATATCTTTCCGGCCAAGATTGCCGAATACGAAACCCTGATCGACACCAACCGCATCTGGCTTAAGCGTACCGTTGGTGTCGGCGTGGTTTCCGGCGAAGAGGCCCTGTCCCTGGGGCTGACCGGCGCCTGTCTGCGCGCCTCCGGCGTTGATTATGATCTGCGCAAGCACCAGCCCTACGATGCCTACGATCAGGTGGAGTTTGAGGTGCCGCTGGGCAGCGACGGCGACATCTATGCCCGCTACCGCTGCCGCATGGAAGAGATGCACCAGTCGGTGCGCATCATCCAGCAGTGCCTCGACCAACTGCCCCCCGGCCCGATCATCGGTCCTGATGCCCCGGATCTGCTCATGCCCAACAAGGCCCCGGCCCGGATGGAGGCCGACAGCAGCCGCTACGGCACCGGCCTGATCCGTCTGATCCGGGATCGCAATTGTTACCTCGAAGGCGAAATCTATGTGGCCACCGAGGTGCCCAAGGGTGAGCTCGGCTTCTACTTTATCTCCGATGGCAGCAGCCGACCCTACCGGATGCATATCCGCTCACCCTCCTTTATTCATATCGGCGCCCTGGCTGCGATTGCCAAAGGGGAGATGGTCGCCGACCTGATTGCCAATATCGGCAGCCTGGATGTAGTCCTCGGAGAATCCGACCGATGAAACCAAGGCCCCGGCTGCTTGCAGACTAAAGGATTGCTATGCACATTATTATCTTACTCATCGAAATCCTGGCCCTGTTTGCCTTGGTCATGCTCCATGTGGCCTATGCGACCTATTTCGAGCGCAAGATCATTGGCCACATGCAGGTGCGCCTGGGCCCGATGCGGGTCGGCTGGCACGGTCTGCTCCAGCCCATTGCCGACGGCATCAAGTCTTTTTTCAAGGAAGATATCATCCCTGCCGGTGCCGACCGGCCCACCTTTGTCGCGGCCCCGATCATCTGCCTGGTGGCCATGCTGACCTCGCTGGCCGTGCTGCCCTTTGCCAAGGGTTGGGTCCTGGCCGATATCGACATCGGCCTGCTGTTCATCTTTGCCATGAGTTCTCTCGCCAGTTACGGGGTGGTCTTGGCCGGATGGGCGTCAAACTCAAAATTCAGCTTCCTCGGCGGCCTGCGCTCCATGGCCCAGGTCATCAGCTATGAGATTGCTATGGGCCTGAGCTTGGTAGGGGTGATGCTGCTGTCCGGCTCGCTTAACCTCAGTCGGATCGTCGAGGCCCAGGGCGACTCCATCCTCGGTATGTATCTCCTGCCGCAGTGCCTGGGCTTTTTCGTCTTTTTCATCAGTATGCTGGCTGAGACCAACCGGGTGCCTTTTGACCTTCCCGAGGCGGAGACCGAGCTGGTGTCCGGCTACTGCACCGAATACAGCGGCATGCGCTACGCCATCTTCTTCATGGCCGAATATATCGGCATGATGGTGATGGCGTCCATCGGCACCATCTGCTTTCTCGGTGGCTGGAACGGGCCGTTTGCCGTGCCCTTTTTTCCGCCGCTGTGGTTTGTGCTCAAGGTCTACCTGTTTCTGTTCATCTTCATCTGGATCCGGGCCACCTTGCCGCGCTATCGCTACGATCAGTTGATGGATCTGGGCTGGAAGCTGCTGATCCCGCTGGCCCTGGTCAATCTCGTCCTTACCGCCTGCCTCAAGGCAATGATAGGGTAGAGGAGATACTGAGAAAAAATGCAGATTCAATACAAACCCAAACGCACCTGGCTGGCCACCATCTTTCAGGTGGAGATTCTCCAGGGGATGGCCCTGACCCTGAAGCGGCTGTTCTCCCGACCGATCACCCGCCAATACCCCGAGGAAAAACCGCAGATCAAGACCGGCTTTCGCGGTCAGCACGCCCTGGTTCGCGACCCCGCGACCGGCCTGACCAAGTGCGTCGGCTGCATGCGCTGCGCCATGGTCTGCCCCTCGCGCTGCATCCGGATTCGTTCCCATAAGGAGAAAGAACAGTGGAATCGCCGTCTGATCGACGACTACCGAATCGAGGCCCTGCGCTGCGTCTACTGCGGCTACTGTGTGGAGGTTTGCCCGGTCAATGCCATTGTCCTCACCGAGGTTTTTGAATACGGTGCCTATGACCGGCAATCGATCTTTTTTAACATGGAACAACTGTTGACCAACTGGGATAGGTTCGCTGCCCAGCTGGACCAGCCGGTTGCCGACTATGTCAATCCTTTCTGGCGGCCGCGCGGTCTGGCCGAACACACCCTGCCGGTGGGCAAGCGGTTGGCGGTCACGCCCGAGTGGAGCGGCGAGCAGCAGGTGGTGGGCAGAAACTGGCGGCAGCACCACCAACCGGAGCAGTCTTGCAAGGGGGATGTCGATGTTTGACCAGCTATTTTTCGGCTACTGCGCCCTGATGATCATCATCAGCGGCATCCTGGCCATCAGCCTGCGCAATCCGGTCCACTGCGTACTCATGGTGTTGGTGCTGTTCTTCCACATGGCAGGTCTCTACCTGACCCTGCAGGCCGAGTTCCTGGCCGCGGTGCAGATCATCGTCTACGCCGGGGCCATCCTGGTGCTCTATCTCTTTGTCCTCTTTCTGGTCAGTATCCGCCAGGAGCTGCACCTCGACGCCTTTATCCCCAACCCCTGGATTGGCCGGATCATAGCCGTCGGCCTGGGTGCGGGCCTGCTCTACGTTATCCCCGCCTTCACCCTGGGGGAAAAGGGGGCCTGGCCGCAGGCAGCAATCAAGGAGCTGACCCACACCAAGGCCCTGGGGCAGGAGCTGTTCACCACGGCGCTCCTGCCCTTTGAGATCGCCGGGCTTATCCTGCTGGTGGCTCTGATCGGCGGCCTGGTGCTGGCCCGGCGGGAGGATGCCGACTCATTGGAGAGCGAGGAAATACCAAATCCGGCGAACGATACGCAAGGCAAGAGTCAGGAGGTGGCGTCGTGATTCCCCTTTCCTGGTACATGGCCCTGGCGGTTGTTCTCTTCTGTATCGGCGTTTGCGGTTTTCTCACCCGGAGAAACGTGATTGTCATGTTTCTTTCCATTGAGCTGATGCTCAACGGCGTCAACCTCAACCTGGTGGCCTTGAGCCATTTTCTTGAGAGTCTGCGCGGCCAGACCTTCACCTTTTTCATCATCACTGTGGCCGCGGCCGAGGCTGCCATCGGGCTCGGGATCGCCATTACGCTGTATCGCAGCCGGCGCACCGTGCATGTCGACACCCTCAACCAACTGAAAGGATAAAAAATGCCGGCCTCTCTGCTTGCCATCCCCTTTCTGCCGCTGGCCTCCTTTGTCCTGACGTTGCTGTTGGGCAAACGCTGGGGTGTCCGGGCACACTGGTTGCCGATCGTCACGGTCCTGCTCTCGTTTGCCTGCGCCCTGGCTGCCTTTTTCCGGGTTACGTCCGGTGTGATTATTAATCAGGATCTCTACACCTGGGTCGAGTCCGGCAACCTCACCGTCTCCGTGGGCTTTCTGGTTGATCAACTGACCGCAGTGATGCTGTTGGTGGTTACCAGCGTCAGTGCCCTGGTGCATATTTATTCAGTGGGTTACATGAAGGGGGAAGAGGGTTATTACCGCTTTTTCGCCTATTTGAGCCTTTTTACCTTTTCCATGCTCATGCTGGTGCTAGGCAATAACTTTCTCCAGCTCTTTTTCGGCTGGGAGGCGGTCGGCCTGTCTTCGTATCTGCTGATCGGCTTTTACTACCAGAAACAATCCGCTGCCGATGCCGGCAAAAAGGCCTTCATCGTCAACCGCTTCGGCGATTTTGGTTTTATTCTTGGCCTCTTTTTGATTTTTACCCAGATGGGCAGTCTCCATTATCACGAGGTCTTCAGCCGGGTGGACGCCCTGGCCGGCAAGAGTTTGCTGCTCTTCGGCAGCGAAATGCCGCTGGCCACGGTCATTGCCCTGTTGCTGTTCTGCGGGGCCATCGGCAAATCGGCCCAGATCCCGCTCCACGTCTGGCTGCCTGATGCCATGGAGGGGCCAACCCCGGTCAGCGCCCTGATCCACGCCGCCACCATGGTCACGGCCGGCGTCTTTTTAATTGCCCGCTGCAACCCTATTTTTGCCCTTTCGCCTTTGGCCTTGAATCTGATCACCGTGATGGGGGCCATGACCGCTCTGTTTGCTGCCACCATCGCCTTGGTGCAGACCGATATCAAGCGGGTGGTCGCCTATTCCACGGTCAGCCAGTTGGCCTACATGTTCATCGGCTGCGGGGTCGGAGCTTATTCCGCCGGTGTTTTTCATCTATTCACCCATGCCTTTTTCAAGGCCCTGCTTTTTCTCGGCTGCGGCTCGGTGATCTTAAGCATGCACCACGAGCAGGATGTACGCTCCATGGGCGGCTTGAAACCCTATATGCCGATCACCTACTGGACCTTTCTCCTCGCCTCGCTCTCCATTTCCGGTGTCCCAGGACTGGCCGGATTCTTCAGCAAGGATGAGATTCTGCTCATGGCCTTCAATACCGAGTTGGCCAGCGGCAAACTGGCCTGGGCCATCGGTACTTTGGTCGCGTTTATGACCGCCTTCTATTCGTTTCGCCTCTTTTTTCTTATCTTCCACGGCGAATTCCGCGGCACTGGCCACCAGCGGCATCATCTTAAGGAATCCCCCCTGGTGGTCACCATCCCCCTGATCGTGCTTGCCGTCGGGGCCGTGGCTGCGGGTTGGTTCGGCGTGCCTGGTATCCTCGGGGGTGAAAACCACTGGGCCCATTTCCTCGCACCGGTGCTCGGCCATCCCCATGTCCATCTCTCCACACTCACCGAGGGGTTGCTTATGGGTAGTTCCGTCATGGCCGGCCTCTGCGGCATCGGCCTGGCGTTCTATCTCTACCGGCTCAAACCGCATCTGCCCGCGCTCTTGGCCACTCGGCTCGCCTGGGTGCACCGATTGCTGGTCAACAAGTACTACATCGACGAGCTCTACGGTTGTCTGATCATTCAGCCGACCCTGGCCTTCAGCCGCAGGGTGCTGCTGCGCGTGGTCGATCTGGCCTGTATTGAGGGGGTGGTCAATGGCATCCCCCGCGCCATCGGCCGGCTGTCGGAGAAAATGCGGCAGGTCCAGGACGGTCAGGTCTCGCATTACCTGGCCTGGATGGGCGGTGGCGCCCTGGTGCTCCTTGTGGTCCTGCTGGTCAGGAATTAATCTGAAATCATCATTGCGGAAGCCTCATCCATGTCGATTCCCCTTCTCAGTACGCTGATTTTCTTCCCGATCCTCGGCGGACTCTCGCTGCTGATCGTGCCCAGGCAGCAGACCGCGTCCATCCGGCTGATGGCCCTGCTCATCAGTCTGATTGAGCTTGTCCTCTGCCTGCCGGTCGCGCTCCTTTTTGACAAGACCACCTATCGGATGCAGTTTCAGGAGCACCACCCCTGGATCAGGGCCCTTAACATCGACTATAGCCTGGGCATCGACGGGATAAGTATCCTCTTCCTTCTGTTGACCGCCCTGATCATCGTTCTCTCCATCCTAGTCTCCTGGGAGAGCATCACCACTAAGGTGCAGGAGTTCTTTGTGGCCCTGCTGCTCCTGGAAGGGGCGATGATGGGGGTCTTCTGCGCCACCGACTTTTTCCTCTTTTACATTTTTTGGGAGGCGATGCTGATCCCGATGTTTTTGATCATCGGCGTCTGGGGCGGCCCCAACCGAATTTACGCGACCGTAAAATTCTTTCTCTATACCTTGGTCGGCAGCCTGCTGATGCTGGTGGGTATCATTCTGCTCTACCTGAAAGGGGGCCAGACCTTTGATATTATCAAACTGGCCGGCCAGCCCTATCCCCTTAAACTGCAGTTGCTGCTCTTTTGGGCTTTTTTTGCCGCTTTTGCGGTCAAGGTGCCGATGTGGCCGGTGCACACCTGGCTGCCTGATGCCCACACCGAGGCCCCGGCGGCTGGTTCGGTCATTCTTGCCGCCGTTCTGATCAAGATGGGGGCCTACGGTTTTCTCCGCTTCTCCCTGCCTATTCTGCCCGATGCCACCCAGCATATGCTGCTGCCGATGCTGGTGCTTTCGGTGATTGCCATCGTCTACGGGGCCATTATCTGCCTGGCCCAGACCGATCTCAAACGGTTGGTCGCCTATAGCTCGGTCAGCCACATGGGGTTCGTCACCCTGGGGCTCTTCGCCCTCAATCAGCACGGGCTCGAGGGCGGCATCCTGCAGATGCTTAATCACGGGGTGGTCACCGGCGCCCTGTTCCTCGCTATCGGTATGGTCTATGAGCGCACCCACACCAGGGAGATCGCGGCGTACGGTGGTCTGGCTTCGACCATGCCTATTTTTGCCGGATTCTTTCTCCTTTTTACTCTGGCGGCGATCGGCCTGCCCGGGACCAACGGCTTTATCGGCGAATTCCTTATCCTGCTTGGCGGCTTCGAGCGCCTGCCCTGGACCGCGGTAGTTGCGTCTTCCGGGTTGATCCTTGGAGCCTGGTACATGCTCTGGCTCTACCAGCGCATCTTTTTCAACGAAGTGAAAGAGGGGATGAACGGCCTGGTTGAGCTGAACCTGCGGGAGATTGTTATCCTGGTGCCGATGGTGCTGCTGATTTTTTGGATCGGCCTCTACCCCAACGCATTGCTCAGCTTCCTTCATGTCTCGGTGGGCCACCTGCTTGACCAGGTGAATGGTATGGGGTTGGCTGGACCGGTTTTTCCGCCACACCCTTGAATGCTGCATGAATACAATTTCGCGATCTTAAAATTGGAGCAACCATGATCCCTACCGTGACGGTCAATTGGACCGCCGTTGAACCCCTCCTACCCGAATTACTGCTGATCGGCATCGGTGTGCTGCTCATCGGTCTTGATCTTTTTGCGCCTCGGCAGCGACAGATCCTGCCCTGGTTGACCGTGGTCGGCTGTCTCACCGCCCTGGCCATGGTCATGGGTTCGCGCCCGTGCGTTGCTTTTGGCGGTATGTTGCTTACTGACGGTTTTTCCATATTTTTCAAGAGTATCTGTCTAGGCGGGGTCATCCTGACCACCCTGATGAGCGAGCATTTTCGCCGTATTATTGCAATGCACCAGGGCGAATATTACAGTTTGCTGGTCTTTTCCGCGGTTGGGATGCTACTGATGGCCTCGGCTGGAGACCTGATGGTGTTGTATCTGGGATTAGAGCTGATGGCCCTGCCGGTGTACGCTCTGGTGGGGTTGCACAAAAAGGAACACAGGACCAGCGAAGCGGCCATTAAATATTTTCTGATGGGTGGATTCGCCTCAGCCCTGCTGTTGTTCGGTATGTCGCTGGTGTACGGCCTGACCGGAACCACCGATATTGCCCGGATCGGAGAGTCGATCAATGCCCTGCATCTGACGGACAATCCGGCTCTGCTGGCAGCCCTGGCCCTGTTGCTCGCTGGTTTCTGTTTTAAAGTAGCGGTGGCCCCGTTCCATCTCTGGACCCCGGATGTCTACGAGGGCGCGCCCACCGTGGTCACCGCCTTTATGTCCGTCGGTCCTAAAGCCGCGGGTTTTGCCATCTTCGGCCGGGTGCTGTTCTTTGGTTTGCCGCAGCTCTACGATCACTGGGGTCCGGTGCTGGCGGTGCTGGCCCTGCTGACTATGGCAGTGGGCAATATCACCGCCCTGTGTCAGCGCAGCCTGAAAAGGATGCTGGCCTATTCGGCCATTGCCCATGCCGGTTATGCCCTGTTGGGTCTCCTGGCGGGGACCTCCGAGGGGATGGCCGCCACCATGGCCTATCTCTTCATCTACCTGTTCATGAACATGGGGGCCTTTGCCATCCTCATGCTCCTGGCCACCCCCGACCAACCCCATGAATCCATAGAAGACTGTAAGGGATTGGCTGCTAGAAGCCCGGTGGCTGCCGCCCTGATGCTGATATTTATGTTCTCGCTGACCGGTATTCCGCCGACTGCCGGTTTCATCGGTAAATTTTATCTGCTCAAAGCTGCGTTTGCTGCCGGTTACACCCTAACAGTGGTCGGAGCGGTCCTATTCAGTGCCATTTCCGCCTATTTTTACCTGCGGGTGGTGCGCTTTATGTATATGAGCGATCCACAACAGAACTCTGCCATCCCGTACTCAACCGGCATGGTCGTTGCCCTTGGTCTCTGCCTTGTCGGCGTAGTTGGCTTGGGTTTTTTCCCGGGCTATCTTCTCGATTGGACAACAAGAGCCCTGTTATGAATGCAGGTGAGTTCGAAAGAAGGATCTTTAACATCTCCCCTTATTTTTTTCTGCTCGCCCCGGGAACTCATTTATTTTCCATCATATTTCCCGGTTGCTTATCGGTCAAAGGCTTCTCCCTCATCTCATTCGGTTGCATATCATTCATTGGCTGACTCATTTTCTTTCTCGATTTCGTACCGGTTATGGACTTCCCCGTCTTCTTCTTGGACCTCATACCGGTTTTAGACTTATTCATCATCTTGTCCGATTTCATATCTTTCATATCGGTCATGGGTTGGTTTCCCATATTATCCGAATATGTATCAGTCTTAGATCTATCTATGGGTGTATGATTATTCATATCCATTGCAGGTTTAGAGTATGCGGCGACAGGTGTCAGAAGCATCATTGCGGCAATTATCAACAAGTAGTGTTTTTTCATGACCATCCTCATGTTAGATTATGGGTGAATAATTTAGGAACTCGCGTTTCTTTTTCTTTGCTTGATTTCTTGAAGTGTGCAGGTACACCTACGGGATACCGCAGGGAATCAATCTGTTACCTTTTCATGAACGTGCCCTTCAGCAATGGCAAAGCGTCGTCGAGATAGGTGTGGTTTTCCTCTAATTTCAATGAGAACGTTCGATATGCTGGCCCTGGATCTCATGCTTCAATCAAATATTTCCATATCGCTGTGTTTGCAATTGGCGCAGCGTAGTATTGATTCCATTTGTTTGATGGCTGCCTGCCATATTCTCAAGGCGGTTGCGGTGAGAAATGTTTTGAAAGAAGTGGGCCTGCTGCCAATTCAGTTACCACGAAATAAATGGCCGAGAGACGATGGAGTGAACTGTCCCCAACGTTCCTTTTTTCGTTAAAAAGAGATGAGTGGTATATTGAAATGAAAAAATCCTGCTGTTGGGGCAGGATTTTTTCAGGCTTCGGCAGAGGACGGGAAATAAGGAGTGTTTAGGGGGCTATTCCCTTATTTTTTATCACGGATTTTAGCATGACATTCAGCACATGTGGCTTTGATATCAGCCAGCCTCTTTTTGGCCGTTTCGCCATCATTCTTTCCAGCTGCTTCTCCTGTTGCGGATGCTAATGTGGAAACCTTCAAAGTAAGTTCTTTCGCCAAAGGATCCTGCTGCTTTTCGGCTGCTGCTTTGGTTTGGGAGGCAAGAGCCAGAGCATCTTTTTGCACCTCGTCCAATTTACTGGCAGCAAGGTTTTCATTCATTGATTTAACCCAGCCTGCACGTGCCTGCATTGCTTTTTGCATTGGTCGCAGCTCTTGCTCCGCAGCTTGTGCGTTGCTGTGCACGGCAATACAAGCGGCACAGGATAGAAAACCGATAGCAACCAGAGTAATCGACGTTTTTTTCATAACGAGCTCCTTCTGAGGTTTGTGATTGGCTGGCTAGAATACTTTTAAACAAAGCGTCCATTATCTTTTGACGCATGTCAAGTAACATTTTGAGGTGGTAGGAATTGAGAGTAGGGACGGAGTCCTGTTTTCTGTTCATCCGATAAGCTCTTTGACCTTCACCGCTACCGCTTTCCCCAGTTTGCGCTGCTCTTCCCTTTCAAAATGAATCCCGTCCAACGGACTAGAAACGATCACCATCGACGTGTCCAGATAGGCACAGCCCAACTCTTTTGCCACCCGTCCATAGTACTCAGAAAACTCCTGCGATTTGCTTCCCGCGTCTTCAAACATCTCCGCATATTCTGTGAGGGCCACCGTCGGTGGCGGCGCTAGAAGCAACACCTGCGGCCCCAGCCCCTCTCGGCCCGATTGACTCTCCTGCACCACTCGCACCAGCACACCCGCGCTTTGCGCAATATCAGACGCCGAAAGATTGAACTGCTTCTTGAGATCATTGGTCCCCAACAGAATTATTACTACATCCAACGGCCGATGAGATTCCAGGCATGGAATCAGATACTCACGGCCATTCCTGTAGCCTTCAACGGAATCGTCCCATACGGTTGTTCGACCACCCAAGCCTTCTTCGATCACTTCGTAATCGCGTCCCAACGCTTGGCCCAAAACGCGAGGCCAGCGCGTCTCTGCGTCAAAACGATCTTGTGTAACGGGATCGAAGCCCCATGTATTCGAATCGCCATAACATAGGATACGCTTCATCACAGTTCTCCCTTGTAACAATGAATGGCCTGCCTATCGGTGAAATAACCGACTAGCCGAGAGGCTTGCCTACATTTCAGAACGCTGCTATTGCCAATCCAGTTTATTGCCAAGTAAGGCTTTGTGCCGAATTTAGCGGTGAATCGTACAGCGACCTTCTGTTTTTCTGCTATATTCCAAACGGTTGCAATCCTTGACCTGCTTTGCCTTTCCTTGGTTTTTTCCGAAAAAGTGCAGCTGGAAAAAGCTATTCCGGAAGCTGTGTCGTGAATTGCAAAGTGGTCAGTGTAAGCGTCTTAGTGTCCCCGTCCTCGATCCAATCATTGAAGGTCGCGATATACTCGGCGTTGTGATTCGTGTTCGACCCTAAGTAGCGAGAACTGCTGACCCGAATCGAAGCCAGGTGCCAGCCGTCGCCAACCCCCCCGTCGTTGTGGATGGTGATCGAAGAGAGCAGCCCTAGGTCGGCGCTCGGAATGGTCACATAGTCGGTGTTTCCCTGCTCCATCCGCCCGCTATAGTAACCCGGATGAATTTCACCCGTATTCACTGTGATCGTAGCTTGTCCTCGGCTACCGTTCAGGGTGAAGGTCAGATCGCCGTCCGTCCCGGCTCCATACACGTCGCTCGTCATGATCTCAAGCCCGTACGCCTCGTTCGCCGGTTGGAACGGATTGTCATCCCGGGTCGCGAGGCGAATTTCCGGATGTTGACTCACGACCACTAGTAGTTCGTCGATGAAGGACGGATCGAGATCATGATGAATCGGATCGAAAAAGGCGTCGGGAATGATACCATCGACCCCTCTGTTGATGAATGAATGCTCAGATTTCGTAGAATTCAGGACATAGACATAAGTGACTGATTTGGGAAATCCTTTGCTGGCGCGATTGAAGGCGGCGAGATCGATGGCCCGCGGCAGATGGAATCCGGGCCCGACGCTGCCGTCACCATAGCCGATGTTACCGAAGTAACCATGGTCGAAAAAGAACTGGTTGGTGACATTTGCGTCATCCTCCTCATCAATCATAACACCCTCCCGCGCCCCGAATTGGTCGAGGATGTTGTCAAAGAGGGCGCCGTCGGAACGTTCTGCGACGCTGAGAATAACATTTACATTCACGCCGTCAAAATTGAGGTGAGTATGAACGGAATCGAGGATCTTCTGGCCGTTCTCTGCCAGCGCGGCGGAAGATTTGATGTCAAATACGATCAAAGCAAGGTTCGGATAAGCAATCGCCAGCTGGTGAATCCCGTCGAGGTATTGATCAAGGGTCGGGGAAACGTTGGGAGTGGTCAGGTGGAGGTCATGATACACTACAATTCCGGTTGGGTTCGGGGTAAACGGGGCCTGGGCCAGGTGGGAGCCGGAGGGCAGAACCATGAGATCCGGTTCAAGGGCGTTGGCACCATGTTTCAGCGCCAGCTCCGCTTCCTCAAGCGTGTTGGTATTATGAGCGACCACATAGAACGGCCGCGGTGAGGCACCGTTGAGTGGTGTATTCTCCGCCCTGGCTAGGCCAGTCGCGAGTACGAAAAAGCCCAGCATCATGACCAACGCGACGCCCTGTCTACAGCGGTGATGAATCGGCGGCCGCGTGTTCGGATTGTCTGCGGGGGCTGGGGTTACGCTGTGCCTGCAGGCGGCGGATAGCCATGATGGGCTGGACAACGGCCAATACCTCCGAAATTAGAACGATATTATAGTGAATTTAATTTCTTCTACAGGCTCAACGGTGAGATAACCAGCCGGCCGAGTTGACATCCTTGAAAAAACACGGGTAATTCCAGTCCGGTTCATTGACTTGATAATAAAGACCCCTTCGTTCCCAACGGCCCCCTGCCGTTGTAATGGGAGAGAAGACGCAAAACAACATATGTAAAGGAGGCCTCTCACACTATTTTACACCGAACAGTACAAATATTACTGTGGAATCGATTTGCACACCAATAAAATGTGCCTGCGTATTCTCACCATGAGGGAGCGATACTGCTTCATCGCAACATCAAAGCCTTGTGGATCTACTGCACCACAGATTGGGCAAGATTCATGGCTGCTGTTGTTGATCGGGAAAACCGGCACCTGGATAGAGCCGTTTATTCTGAGTTATGGAATATCGTCCGTGATCTGGTCTGAACCGGCCTCCATGCATTACACAGAAAAAAGCCCGTTAGACACAAGAATATTGAAGCCTTCCGAAAACAGGCTCGCGGAATATTGAAGCCAATCGCTGTTATCTATATCTCCGATCCTGACGCCATTGATCGTATCGTCGAGCAAGCACAGACCTTGCTTGAGCAGGATTTGCGAGAATTTTACAAAGAGGAAGCGAAATTCATTCGCAAATACAGCAAAAACGAAATGAAGTGCCTTCTTGATACCGTTCCGGTTTGAAGGTGTTTCACCTTCTTGGGACAAGAAAACCTCTTTAGCCACAAGAGAGGGGGAACTCACTTGTGGCTAAGAGGTTAGCGACCGTGTGCGGACGGCTTAATTGATTATATAAATTTTATTTATGCAAAAGCGCAAGTTGTATCTATATGTATCAATTATTTTGATCAACTTTGTCTATTTTAACTAATTTTAAAGCTGAAACTAATGAAATCTGATCTTGGAAGGGGGCTTACAGCTCGTCAAGGGCCGATTATTTGAGCCTCGACGTCAATATCATCTGCAAGTATCATAGAGCATTGGGAGGTGTTCGCGTTGGTTCGGCTAACAGTTCTTTGAGAGGACTTTGACCGATGCCATACTACGACAAACAACATTAGAAACGACATGTGGGGCAAATCAGGATAAACGGACGGTATATTCAATTATCACTGAAAAACCGCAGAATTGATGGACAGAACTGTAACAAACCGGTAATTTTAAACAAATTATATTTTTTTCACAAAACGGAATCGTTGTTCAACAGAGGAAGCAGGAAATGCCCGAAGATTCTGGTACCGTTATTTTGAAGGCAAATTGGTTTAGCCACAAGGACTTTGAAAAAAAAGTACCTGGCTTGACCTTTCTGTCAGGTGATCAAGTTGGGCGCCGGATCATGCTCGCCGACGACCGCATTACCATAGGGCGCTCTCCTGAAGCGACCATAATGCTGAGAGATACGCTTGTCTCGCGCCTGCATCTTGCCATTGATTTCAACCCTGAACTCGGCGGCTATGTTATCCAAGATTTAAAAAGTTCAAACGGATCATTTTTGAATGGCATTCGAATCATAGAAGCAACACTCAAAGAGTCCGACAAGATTCATGTCGGCAACATTATCCTCCGTTTCGATTGGTCAGACGTCTTTGACCTCCAGTACCAGAATGAAATAGACAACCTGCTGAATATCGATGAACTGACCGGACTCATTGTCAAACGTAGGTTCGACGAAGAATTGAATCGATTCATTGCGGTCTCTCGAACCCAGGGTGCGGAGCTGGCAATGATCATGATGGACATCGACGGTGTCAAGCAAATCAACGATACCTATGGCCACTCATTTGGCGCCTATACCATCAGTCAAACCGGAAAACTGATCAAGGCCGCTACGGACCATAAGGGGTTGGCAAGTCGGTTCGGCGGCGACGAATTCATGATTTTCCTTCCCAATTTCAAGATGGATGCGGCAGAACAGATTGCAGAAACAATCCGATTACAGGTTGCGAATCATAATTTTGAGATGGAGGGCATCATCCTTCGGCCTACTATCAGTATCGGAGTCAGCATCCTCAAAAAGAACGACACCATGACTTCGCTCTTCAAGCGTGCCGATGAGGCCCTCTACATGTCGAAACGAACAGGCCGAAACAAAGTCAGTACTATCGCATGAAAAAACCTGTCAACCCAAACCGGCCCGGAATGATCTAGCTCCCCTAATCGTTGAGATTTGCCCCTTCTTCCATTGTGTTCCACTAGGCTGGCTGGCCTGAAGAAGAGATATTTGAACCACAGCCGTTTCGGAATAATTTGTATATTTATATTATTATCACTATACTGGAATAGTATTGTTCCATAGTCATGTAACCTCATCAATTTTAGGAAGCGAGTTCCGCACCGCCTCCCCCTGACCCCCTTCTTCAGGGCAAGCGTTGGCTGTTTCCTTACCCTCGCAGAGCCATGGACGACAACCGCACCCAACAGATCGCTCCAAGCGTGCCGCCGGGCACCCTTCCCCGTGAAAAGCGCTCCCTTGGCAGCTATTTCGAATATCTTTCCGCTAGTCTCAGCCATGTCGGCTGCGTGCGCACCTTGAACGAAGATTCCTGCCTGGAGCTGATTGACCGGCAGCTGTGGGTGGTGGCCGACGGCATGGGAGGGCACATGGCTGGCGATGTAGCCAGCCGGACGGTAGTCGATTACGCCCAGGTCGTGCCCTTTGACCCGATTTTCAGCCTCTTTGTTGAACAGGTCGAAAACCAGCTGGTCGGAGCCCACAAGGCGCTGGTGGATGCAGGCCGGGCAACCGGTAAGATCTCCGGCAGTACGGTGGTTGCCTTTCTTGCCCACGACCGCCAGGGCCTAGTGATGTGGGCAGGTGACAGTCGCCTCTATCTTTTCCGCCAGAGACGCCTCTATCAGGTCAGTCGAGACCACAGCTTTGTCGAGGAGTTGCTGGCCATGGGTGGAATTACGCCCGAGGAGGCCCGCTCGCATCCCAGGGCCAATGTAATCACCCGAGCCGTGGGCGCAGGCGAGGAATTGGTGCTCGACCTTAATATCTTTGAACTCCAACATGGCGATCTGCTGCTGTTATGTAGTGACGGCCTGTACAAAGAGTTGGAGGATCCGGAAATTGCCGCGCTTATGGCCAAGTCCGACTCTCCGGCCCGGATCGCCCAGGATCTGATCGGGGCTTGCCTGGAGCGAAATGCCCAGGATAATGTCACGGTGGTGGTGGTGCTGGTGACCAGGCCAGAGTCAGCAGAAAGAGCATCAATGAACAGAGAACTGTGGGCCCTTAGCCAAGCGTATGCCGACAGCCAGATCAGCTGGCAATTCTATCGGAAAATGCGTCGTGACCTGATTGATAAAATCATTAGGGCGGAATAGAAAGCGCCGCAACCGAAGACCGGGTTCTTCGGGCAATAGTTTCGTCCCTGTAGGAAAAGATGAGTCCGCCACCGGAATAACGCCCGGAGAGAAAACAGAACCTTGAGATAGTCAACCAAATGATGCAAACCAGTACCCAACCAATGCAGTACGGGCGTTATAAGATCCTCAACGAATTGGGGCGCGGTGCCATGGGGGTGGTCTATAAGGCCCATGATCCCCAGATCAACCGTATCATCGCCCTCAAGATGCTGCGCGAGGATCGGGTTACCTCCAATGAATTTGTCCAGCGCTTTCTCAAGGAGGCGATGGCGGTTGGCCGGCTGTCCCATCCCGGCATCGTCACTGTTTATGACGTAGGTCAGGACCACGGCACTATCTATATTGCCATGGAATTTCTCGAGGGAACGCCGCTTGATGAGCTGATGGAAACCCGGCAGTTCACTCTGGACGAGATCGTCAGCATTGGAATCCAGACGGCCCAGGCCCTGCAGTATGCCCATCAGCATGGGATTATTCACCGGGACATCAAACCACCCAACATCATCTATAGTCCGGAAGGCGACATCCGGGTCACGGATTTTGGCATTGCCCGGATCGAGGACCCGGAAGGTCATGCCATGACCCAGATTGGCCAGATCCTTGGCACCCCGCGTTATATGTCGCCGGAACAGGCGATGGGCCAAGATTTGGACGGCCGCTCAGACCTGTATTCGCTGGGGGTGATTCTCTACCAGTTGACCACCGGCAAGCGGCCTGTCCAGGGTGAGACCATGGCGGCGATCTTCCATTCCATCACCCAGGACACGCCGGTGCCGCCGCATGTGCTTGACCCGAGGCTACCGCAAGCTCTTTCTGTGACGATCATGCGATTGCTGGAAAAAGATCCAGCTAATCGCTTTGCCGACGGCAACGCTCTGATTGCCGCCCTCAAAGAATGCCTCCAAGCCCCATCGTCATTACCCGGCTCGGTTGCAACAGCTCCGCCATCTCCCCAGCCGCAGAAGAACCAGGCCAAAAGGCTGATCGGGCTGCTTGCCGGCCTGTTCCTCCTCGGTCTGGCTGGCGGTGGCTATTACTACTTCCACCCACGGTCGCAACCTACCGCTCTGACTGAAAAATCCGCGTCGCCTTCCGGTGAAAAGAAATCGTCTCCTACCACCCCACCGCTGGCTGTGCTGGTAGATGCATCTCCTGTTGGCCCATCCGCCAGGCCAGCGGGTGATCCAGAAACGGTAAAAAAAATACCCGCAGTTCAGGAAACGCAGCGGATAACAACAGCGCCTGATGCCAAAACGGATCCTCCTGCCGCAAATGCACCTGCCCGTACCGCGGTTTCAACGCAAACCCCATTCGATCCGAGCGAACTGATTCGACTCGGCACAGCGTTGTCCGCGATTATCAGCGAGATTCCCAAGAAGGAAATGGTGTTGGAGAGCGCCCGTGAACTCGTCAAAGTATCACCACGCTATCAGGAAGACCTGACAATAGCTGAAAACACCTTCAACAACGCCCGCGAGAATCGGGAAAAACGAATCGATTCGTATTTGAATGAGATTCAAAACCTGAGCAAAGCCTTTTCCTCCAAGCAGATAATCGATGCCACGGAGATGAGCCAAGAGCGTTTATCCGAACGCCAGAAAATCTCCTTAGAGCTTGCAAAAGAGCACTTGCGGTTACTTCATGATGGTTATAGTATTGACAAAAAGATGATATTAAATGATTTTTCTAAGCGTTTTGAAGGTTTTGTTGACTGAATAATTCAAGCAATTCATTTCAACCATTTCTATACAAGGGGCGCCATGAAATCAACCCTCCATAAAGTTACAGCACTGTTTATTACCCTGTGTTTTTTGTCCGGCTGTGCGGCGAAAGGAGGCGATCCTAACGCACCAGCGACCGACGACGCAACTCGGACCAAAACTGAAGGAGCTGCATTTGGTGCTCTTTTAGGTGGATTGCTCGGCGCGGCTACCGGCGCAGCGCTTAGTCCCGGCAACCGAGGTAGTGGCGCGCTCATTGGTGCCGGTATCGGCGCGGTGGGCGGCGGCGCGGCAGGGTACGTCTACGGATCGAATGTCGCCGAACGCAAACAGAAGTACGCCAATGAGGAAGATCGGCTCGACGGCGAAATCACTGTGGTCAAAAAATACAACGCCGACCTGCAACAGCAAAACACGGCCTTGGCGAGCAATATCAACGATCTGAAAGTGAGAATCAAACAGCTGCAATCGAAAAAGACATCGCTGAAAGAAAAAGCCTATCTCACCGATGAAGAGCAGAAGTACGTCAACGGCACCCTGGAAAAGAATAATAAGGATATAGCGCGCTACAGTCAGGAGCTCGCTTCCCTCTCCCAATACAAGCAGGAGCAGGAAAGCAAGAGTGGCAAATCAGCACCGCAGGTCGCCAGTCTTGACCAGGAAATCACCTTGCTCCGCAACCAAATTAATACCCTGGACAGCAACAACAAACAGATGGCCAAGCTTGCCGATAATCTCACGGTCAGGAAATAGCCATGAACGCCAAAATTATCTGGGCAGGGCTTCTTCTTCTCGTGTTCTCGGTTGGTTGCGGACCGGTTTCCGATGATCCGCGCCAAGGCGGGCTTGCCGGGTATTGGCACGGCACCTCTTCGGGGAAATACGAGGAGCGGCAGCAGGAACGGCGACAGCAGCTTGAGCAGGAGCAGCAAACCAACCAGCAACTCCAGCATCAATCACTGGCGTTGAAAAGTGAACAAGAGCTCCAGGACCGGAAGCTTGCCCAGGAACAGAAGCAAGTGGTGTCGCTGAAGAAAAAGCTGGGCTCACTTAAGGCCAATGTCAGCAAACTGCGTCTGCAGTCCGAACAGCAGAAGAAAGAGGCCGCTTCCCTGCTGGAGCAGATTCAGCAGGCCAATCAGCGACTTGAGCAACAAAAGGTAGCCATCGCTGAACTTGACCGCAAAGGCGGCAGCGGAGTGGATCCCGATCAGGCCCGGATTCTTGAACTCGAACGGGATCGGCTGGCTGACGAATACCGTAAATTGAATAAGTACTATCAAGCCCTTTCGAATGCCATCCACTGAGCGTGTTGGGGCCTCGCGAAAATGGATTTTTTCCCATCCCTGCCGGGACAGGGCTGTTCTCGGCGGTACGGTAAGCAAGTTGACATGTTTGTTGATAATACTGGCTTTGTCCGTCTGCGGCTGGACGCCTGACGCAGGCTGTTCGCAGCCCATCCCTCTCCTTGCAGAGATTCGCACTCTCATTGCCCAGAAGGCGCTCAACCCGCCACCGGAACAGTCGCTGTCCCATCTGAACATGGAGCAACTGAACGAACGTTTGCATATGTTCGATTCTCATGCCCGCTACCTGCCGCCCTCCGCTATCACCCAACCAGCCGCCGTCTCATCCCCGCGGATCGGACTGAATATCTTTGCCTACAAGGCCCGAATATGGGCCACTCCTGAACCGGGCGGACCGGCTAGCCTGCAGGGCGTTCCCGAGATAGGTGAACTGCGGGAGGTGAACGGCACACCGGTTGCCGGAGATGTTCAACAGACCTCCGCCCTGATCGATAGAGCGATCCGGGCGGGTAAGGTGGTCGTCAGTATCAGCGATGGCAAGGAAAATCGCTACACCATACCCTCTTCCATCGCCAAGCTCGGGTCCACCACCACCCGTGAGGCAGGCAACGCCATCTTTATTCAGATCTCCGATTTTGTCTCGCACGAGACAGCCCCTTATTTTGCCAGCCTCTACACGACGCTCCACCGTTCCGGTGCGACCTTGATCCTCGACCTGCGCGGCTGTGCAGGTGGCGATCTGTTTGAGTCCCTGGAGATTGCGGGCCTGTTTGTCCCTGCGGGTTTCCCCCTGGTCTTCACATATGACCGCACGGGCAAGGCCCATGCCTACAGTTCTCCGGCCGGGGCCAAACTACCACGACCGAGCGGCATTTTGATGGATAGCCGCACGGCCAGCGCCGCCGAAGTACTAGCCGGCATCCTTAAGAGCTACACCCTTGCCCCCTTGGTGGGCGAGCGCACCTACGGCAAGTGCGAATCCCAGACCGTGTTCAAACTTTCCGACGGCGGCGAACTGTGGCTGACCACCCTGGCAATTCATTTTGCCGATGACTCAACCTGCACGCAGGTCGGAGTGCAGCCTGATATTCCCTATCCGGATATCTCAATAGCCAAGGTTTCCACGATCAAAGAACGGCTCACCATCGCACAACGGAAGTAAGAGGAATAGATTTCTTACCGGGAGTTGTGGACGGGTAGCACAATTGCTAGGATAATCCTGTGGCGGAGAGTTTTTTCGATAGTCTCAAGGTCAAGCAGATCTTTTGGGTGACGTAGCTCAATCGATCTGACTCCAGACAGGGCGTCATCGATTACATCGAAATGTTTTACAACAGCAGGCGGCCTCCTTTCACTTTGGGGTACATGAACCCCATGAAATTTGAGAAACAGCAGTTTTGGAAAAAAGTGGCTTGAAAAAACGTCCACTTTTATTTGACCACGTCATTCTTGCCCGGTGGGAATTGGGGCACTGCAACGCAAGGATCGAGGCGTTCAATGAAAATTTCCAGGCCGCCAACTGCCGGGCTAGGGGATATCGAAACGATGAGACCTTTATCAGCATCATTAATTTGCTGGCAGCCCTCATGCAAAATTTACTCAAATCCACTTGAAACGACGAAGAGCCGAAAAATTGGGGGGATATATAATGTTATTCAAGGAAATTTTGAATAATTTCTCAAATCCTGGAACATCAGAATTAAACGACAAATACTTTTTTGAAAATAAGCATAGATTTATATTAAAAATAGTTTTTGTAATCGTTTGCGCAGTTTTATGTATCGTGAATTTCTACCCTAATATGGTAACAAGTGGCGACACAATAACCTATGATAGACTGGCTACTCAGTTGATTCAAACCGGTTTTGATTACGCTGTAATCGTTCGGGAAGTGTCAAGTCAATTTATTTTCTATTTAGTGCCAATGTCAATATTTGCGTTTGCCAAGATGTTTTTTCACAATAACTGGAAAACATTTGTTCTTATTATTAATTTAATGTCTATTTGTGCCGCTGTTGCTATGTATGTAAAGATAGCAGACACTTGCAGGGTGAATTGTATATCGACTTGTTTGTTGTTAATAAGTTTTGTCTTGTTTCCAGATTTTTTGTATTGGCCTCATTATATATTAACAGACACAATGTACCTTTTTCTTGTATCGTGTTGTGTTTTATTTGCTTTGCAATTATGTGTATATAAATTCAAAGTTAGGATTTTCTTGTATTTTTTTGTTCTAACCTGCCTTTTAACTTTTTTTCGTCCAGCATCACCACCGGTAGTTGTTTGCCTTATTGTTTTTATCCTAATATTTAATAACAAATCAATTTTGTTGAAAAAAAATCCAGTTTTTTTTATATCGGCCCTTTGTGTAGGGATTGTTTTGGTGTTCTCATATATTGTCGATAAAAATATCCACGGTTATTACCAATGGCCAGAGTTGAATATGATGTCAAAGTTTATAAGCGAAGGCGTAGTAATTCATGATAGACCAGAAACATTTGTGAAGTTTAACAACGGATTTTTTTCTGTTTTATATGTTTTTATTTGCCGGTTTGTATATTTTTTTTCGCCAAGCGCTGAGTCATTTTCGACTCTGCATAAGGTGATAAATTTATTATCATTTTTAATAGCTGGTATTTTAATACTCGTTGGCGAGACGATGATGTTTATGCGTGAAATTGTTATTGATTGCCAAAAATACATTGGACGATCGCTAATGCTTGGATTGATTATATGTGTGGCGACATATCATTCCATTACATTGATTGACTTCGATTGGCGCTATCGATATCCAATCATACCTGTAATATTTTGTTTAGCCATGTTTCATTTTGAAATAATTAATTCGTACATAAAAGCAAAAAAAAATATTAATATTAACAGGATATAATTGTAATTTGATATGCATCAAAAAAATGAAATATTTTCAATTGCCGTAATTATTCCGTGTTATAAAGTGAATAAACATATTTTAAATGTTATATCAGGTATAGGGATTGAAGTTTCTCGAATTTATGTGGTTGATGATAACTGCCCTGAGCAAGTAGGTTCTTTCGTTAAAAAGTTCTGCTTTGATTCGAGAGTAACAGTGATTACTAATAACAAGAATGTTGGGGTAGGAGGTTCTGTAAAAATTGGATATGTTGCGGCTACCGATGATGGAGCAAATGTAATAGTAAAGATAGATGGTGATGGTCAAATGGATCCTCTGCTAGTTAAAAAAATTATTGCACCAATTATTGCAGGTGAGGCAGATTACACTAAAGGTAATCGTTTTTTTGATTTGGAAGAAATTGGGAAAATGCCGACGGTTAGATTGCTGGGCAATGCTGTTCTTTCTTTTATTACGAAATTATCAAGCGGATATTGGGATATTTTTGACCCAACTAATGGATATACAGCGATTCATTCTGATATAGTAAAATATTTACCTCTAGACAAAATAAGTAATCGTTATTTTTTTGAAAGTGACATGTTGTTCAGATTGAATGTAATGCGTGCTGTCGTTGTTGATGTGCCGATCGCTGCAAAGTATGCTGACGAAGAGAGTAACATGTTTATTTCAAACATTATATTCGAATTTTTAGTAAAACATACAAGGAATTTTATCAAAAGAATTTTTTATAACTACTACCTTCGAGATATGTCTATAGCGTCAATTGAATTGCCGATAGGAGTAATTTTGGTTTTAAGTGGAGGATTGTTTGGTGTTAACAGGTGGTTGGCATCATTTAACACTGGCGTTTCCGTTACAGCTGGAACCGTAATGCTTGCGGCTTTGCCCGTGCTGTTAGGCGTACAATTGATACTTGCGTTCCTAGGATATGACATCGCTACAGTACCTCGGAGACCTCGGCAACTTAAATTGAATGATAAAGTTGTTAAATTTAGAACTATTGAGCCAAAGGAACATTGTGACTAAAATTTTTCTTACCAATGGCCACTGCCTCCTTTGTTGCGGGTGGACAAATCCTTTGGACAATAATGTTAGTGCTTTGGGTGATGTAAACAGCGATGCTTCTACATAAAACATCTTCAACATGCTGAATCTACTTGCTAAGCCATTGTTTTCGACCAGATGTGCTTTCTGTTTTATTGCAGTTACTTTATGGCTAACTCAACTGAAACTGATTCCCCTATCTAAAGCGTTTTCTTTAATGACCGGTACGGTTCTCGTAATTACATTTATTGTTGATGCTGCATTTTTGGGAACCCCTTTAAATTCGACTCGTGTAGCATCTCTGGTTTTAATAATTAGCGATAGCGCTTTGGGTAGCATTCCATGAAGTTTTTATTTCGAGCTCTAATGGGTAATCTAGCCACCTCACTCTGGTTTTTTCCAGCAATATCAAAATTCATCCATTCAGTACGTGGAATTAATTTTAACGATGTCAGTTCCGTTTTTATAAGTAGAGGCGTTGTGCTTGATAACCGCTATCCAGAATTAATTACAATTTGTGAAGATGTTTGGCTTACGCAGAACGTTGTTGTTTCATCACACTCATATTGTAGCCGTTTGCAGCATACCATGTATGAACTTCACGAGCACGTTGCTCCTGTCCATATAGAAAAAGGTGTTTTTGTAGGCACCGGAAGCATAATCCTTCCTGGAGTGACACTTGGTGAAGCATGCTATATTGGCGCGGGTAGTGTAGTTACTAAAAGTATTTCTGCCGGAATGCTAGCAGTCGGGAATCCTTGCCGTGAAATTCGTCCACTCAAACTGTAGTTATATTAACCTAATAGAATGAAACCAGATCCATTATATTCTAATTACCTAGCCAAATGGTCTAAGCTTTACCATGACGCAAATTATAATAAAGGATTAGCTGCCTTTTTTTTGCGGAAAAGTCATGCTTTATGCGAGAGTCGATTTGGATCAACTGACTATTTCCCAACAGTGCTTGAGGTCGGCGCTGGATCTGGAGTGCATCTTCAATACGTCACCCATAGCTTTGATAAATACTGGATTACAGATACAAATGAAGAAATGCTACGGAGAATCGAAAAAAACAACTCGTTAACCGCTGATAATCTAATTTTCAAGTTGGAAGATGCGAGTAATTTAACATTTTGCGATAATTATTTTGATAGACTGATAGCGACGCATGTTCTTGAACATCTTGCCAATCCTCATCTTGTATTGCGTGAGTGGAATAGAGTTGTTAGGCCTGGCGGTATAATTTCTGTAGTATTGCCGTGTGATCCTGGTATTGCTTGGCGTATTGGGCGACATCTTGGGTCCCGAACAAAATATATCAAGGCGGGAGTTGAGTATGATTATTGGATGGCTCGAGAGCATATTAATCCTATTGGAAACTTGACCGCTTTTATTAAATATCATTTCGAAAAAATAGAGGAGACTTTTTATCCTTGTTGGTTTCCGTCACTCGATTTGAATTTATTTTATGTATGCCACCTTACTGTCTGCAAGTAATTGAATACGGCGAGGGGTATATTAAGTGTGCTTTAATAAAGGGCTCCTCTTCATTTGGTGTCTTTTGAGTCCAATTGATGATTTTTGGTTAACTGAATTGCGAAGTGTTGGTAACACTTAAATGATGATTTATTCGCCTATCCAGTTAGATATGGCTGCATTGGCGGAATATTCTCTCCTTTTCTCTGCTTGCTTCCCTAAATCCAGCTACTTTACTACAGAATATCTCGATTGGCTCTATTGTCAAAATCCAGACGGTCCTGCAGTTGGATTTGACGCATGGAACGGTAAGAGTCTTGCTGCTCATTACGTTTGTGTACCAATTCATGTATCTGTAGCTGGCAAGAATGCAAAGGCAATGTTATCTCTGAATACGGCAACTCATCCAATATACAGAGGAAGTGGTCTTTTTACAAAACTTGCAGAAATGACTTTTGATTTAGGACATAAACTGGGTTTTGAGTATGTTATTGGGGTTGGAAATGCTAACAGCACGCCAGGTTTTATCCGCAAACTTGGCTTTAGGCTCATTCAACCTCTTGAAGCCAGGATCGGGGTAGGAAATTTAGGTATCGATTGGGATGCAGTTAATCGTAATGTACAGTTCATGAGAAGGTGGACTGAAGAAAGCTTGGCATGGCGCTGTGCTAATCCAAGAAACCCGATCCATTGCAGAATTGCCAATGATCGTATTCACCTTTACGCCGCTGCAAAAGGAAAGGTGCTCCCTGTTTTTGCTGAACTTTGGCATGATAATGTACCTTCTGTCAAAAACAATACCGAAAGCACTGTATCTCCTTTGCGTCTTTTTATCGGACTAATACCTGATGGAGCATGCCGATTTCGAAATTATTTAAGTATTCCGCAGAAGTTTCGACCTTCCCCGTTAAACCTTATTTTGCGGTCACTTTCGGACCCGATGACGACCATTGAACAAGGAAGTGTTAGCATGTCATTTATTGATTTTGATGCTTACTGAAAAAATAATAGTTACACCGGTCTCGTTGTTTTTATTCGCGCACCAAGACGATGAGTACGGAGTATTTCAAAAAATTATTGATGAACTACATGCCGGTAACCTTGTTTATTGTGCATATCTGACTGATGGGAGCGTCCGAAACGTTCCGACAGAGCGTAGAAATTCAGAATCATTAAGAGTTCTTACAAAAATTGGGGTACTTGAAAGAAATATTGTTTTTGCGGGCAGTATTCTGTCAATTAGAGATGGCAAGTTGCCTGAGAATTCTAGTCTAGCGACCAGATGGATTCGAGACTGGTTTGCAAGCTATCCCCTCATTTGTTCTATCTATGTTCCGGCATGGGAGGGTGGGCATCATGACCATGATGCGCTGCATGCGATTACTGTGCGTATTGTTGATGGTTTTGGTTGTCTTTCTATTGTTCATCAATTTCCGCTTTACAACGGCTATCAATGCAAAGGGCCTTTTTTTAGATTACTTCTTCCACTTCCGAACAATGGTCCAATTGAAAACAAGCGTATCTTATGGAAGGATCGACTGCGTTTTTTAGGTTTTTGTATAAGCTATTCTTCGCAAGCGAAAAGTTGGCTTGGTCTCTTTCCGTTTGTTTTGTTGCACTATCTTATACATGGGTTGCAATCAATACAACCAGTCTCCGTTGATAGAATAAGCTGTCGGCCTCATGCTGGACCTCTCTATTATGAAAGACGTAAATTCTACACATGGGAGAATATGTTTAATTCTTTGGTAAAGTTACAGTAAAAATTCAGGCTGTTTGACCTGCTCCACCTTGTTCTGCCTCAGTTGGAAATGGACATTCCAGCTGTTTGCATTAAGGGGTTATGGGACTATGCGATGAATACCAGTCTAAGTTAGAAGGGAAGCTTACGGAAACGAAAATTCATTGAGCGCATAACAAAAGGCATGTAATAAAATTAGGGTCATGACTAGAACAGCGGTTTTTTTAGGATGATTTCAAGTATCATTTTGTACAGATTTTGTTCACGATGATTGAATCTAAACTCGCTTTTTTTGAGGTGCAAGAAGAAGGTAGCTTTGTTCATTCCTCTGAAGCGGGTGAGGCGTGTTTTGGCAAAACCCCAGAAGCCTTCTATGCCATTAATATGTGCCTTTCCTCTGGCGAATTCGTTGCGGCCATGATCAACTCGCAAGTGCTTACCGTAACCAACATCAACAAGGCCATTATAGCCTCGCCAGCCATCTGAATAGATGATGCTTTCAGGCTCGACTTTGCCTCGTATAATGGCTTGGAGTGTAGCTTTTGAACAATCCGGTACAATTTCCGTGTATACTTTGCCGCTACGTTTGAAGACGCCAAAGACGATGGTTTTGCCATAAGCGCCGCGCCCTCGTTTACCCTTGACACGGCGTGCTCAGAAGAACGATTCGTCGACTTCAATTTCTCCAGAAAAAGGAGATTGCTGCTCACAGAATTCAGCTAAACGTTCGCGTATGGCGCGCAGAAATCGGTTCACCGTGTTGCGGTTTAGGCCTGTCAATTCCGCGATCTGAGTGGCCTCTAGATTAAGGGCAAACAGCTTCACTAATTCGCGGAATTTGGCCTCCGAAATTTTTGAACGATTTGCGTACTTATTTTTCAATGTCATGACTTAATGTTAACACACTTTTCAGTGTGCTGTTCTAGTCATGACCCTAAAATTAAATGAGTTATTTCTCAACTGTGACGTAAAACATCATCAAGAAAGGACCTGACATGGCGATAATTACGATTTCCCGAGGTTCGTACCACCGCGGTAAAGAAGTAGCAGAAAAATTAGCACAGAAATTAGGGTATAATTGTATTTCCAGAGAGATTCTTCTCGAGGCTTCGGAAGAATACAATATCCCGGAGATTAAACTCATTCGGGCTATCAAAGACGCCCCTACGATCCTTGAGAAGTTAACGCGGCAAAAAAGCAAATACCTCGCCTATGTCCGAGCCGCCCTGTTGAAACATGTGGCAAGGGACAACGTTGTCTACCATGGGCTGTTTGGTCATTTTTTCCTGCAGGATATTCCTCATGTTCTCAAAGTTCGCATCGTTGCCGATATAGATGCCCGTGTGGCGGATGAAGTGAAAAGAGAGGGGATCTCCGAGAATAAAGCCCGTGAGATACTGTTAAAGGATGATGAAGAGAGGCGGAAGTGGGCGCTCTATCTCTATGGAGCTGACTGGTGGGACGCCACGCTTTATGATCTGGTTATCCACCTTAAAACTATTACCGTGGATAATGTCGTTAACCTCCTCAGCAATACGGTGCAACTGCCTGAGTTTCAGACCACTCCCGAGTCTCAAGATGCCATCAATAACCTGGTGGAGGCGGCACGCATGGAGGCGGCACCGGTTTGGTGGGATGCTTCCTCGAAATAATAGGAACAGATAAGAATTGGACGCGACCCGAGAAGGATTTTCCGTAAGATGGGACATAAACTCAAAGAGACGACATCTATTCTGGTCATCGGGGCATTGGGGGTCGTCTTTGGCGACATCGGCACCAGTCCGCTCTATACAATTAAAATCTGCTTCATCGGGCCACACGCCCTGATCCCTTCGCCCGATAATGTCCTAGGCGTGCTTTCCATGATTTTTTGGTCTCTGAATCTGGTGGTCAGCATTAAATATGCGCTGTTCATTATGCGTGCCGATGATGGAGGGCAGGGCGGCATCTTCGCCATGCTGGCATTGCTCCATAAAAAACTCGGATCTAATTTGGGGCGGGGGTTGGTTCTTGGCGGTCTCTTTGGTTCTGCCTTGCTGTATGGCGACGGACTTATCACTCCGGTTATTTCAGTCCTATCTGCCCTGGAGGGTCTGGAAGTAGCCACATCCAAGGCTCAACCCTTTATAATACCTCTCACTTGCATAATCTTGATTCTTCTGTTCAGTGCCCAGAGTCATGGCACCGGAGTTATTGGCAGATTTTTCGGACCTGTGATGATTATCTGGTTTATGGTCATCGCCGGGTTGGGCATCGCAGCCATTCAACGGAACCCTGAAATCCTAGCCGCCGTAAACCCTTATCATGCTGTGCATTTTTTCATCATCAACTCCTGGAAAGGATTCACCTTAATCGGAGTTGTGGTGCTCTGCGTCACGGGTTGCGAGGCACTCTATGCCGACATGGGCCATTTCGGAGCCAGGTCGATCCGCATTTCATGGTATTGCATTGCTTTGCCGGCTTTGCTCTGTAATTATTTCGGACAGGGAGCTTTGATTCTGCATGACCCTCAAACCGCCACAGATTCATTTTATCACCTGGTGCCTCGAGTCATGCTCTACCCGATGGTGATCCTGGCTACTGCAGCCACCATTATTGCCTCTCAGGCCATCATTTCCGGCGTCTTTTCTTTAACCAGGCAGGCTATCCAGTTGGGATTTTTTCCCAGGTTACGGATCATCCACACCTCCGGGATGGCAGAAGGCCAGGTGTATATCCCGGATGTGAACCGGATGATGTTGGTGGCTGCTCTCGTCCTGACCCTGTACTTCAAAACCTCCAATAATCTTGCCGATGCCTACGGCATTGCCGTAACGACAGATATGTTTATTACCTCGTTGGTGTTTTTTTTCATCACCAGGCGAATCTGGGGCTGGGGCTTGGCAAAGTCCCTACCGTTGTGTTTTTTTTTCTGGATGATGGACCTGACGTATTTCAGTTCCTGCCTGGGCAAGTTCACCACGGGCGGTTGGTTCCCGCTGGCGATGGCTTTTGCGATTATGTTCATAATGGTCACCTGGTGGGACGGCTGGAAAATGTTGGCAATCAAAGTTTTGACGACAACTGTTTCTACCGACAGGTTCATTGAAAAGGTGTCGACTGAACTACCGCTACGTTCAGCCGGAACCGGCGTGTTCCTCTCCACTTTTCATAAAGAAGTGCCCCCCATGCTGTTCCGCTACCTTAGCCATACCAGTGCCTTGCCTGAGAAATTGGTGATCCTCTCGCTTCTGACCGCTGATGTGCCTGAGGTCGAAGAATCTAGAAGGTTGGAAATTAAGGAATTGGGGCACGGGGTGTATCGATTGACCGCCAACGTTGGATTCATGGAGACCCCGGACGTTCCGCAATTACTGGCCTTAGCCCGGCAATGGGGCGTGCCCATTGATCTCGTTAACCTCACCTACTACATGGGCCGCATTACCCTTGTACCGACCAATAAAAAGACCATTTCCCGTTTTCGACGGTTTCTTTTTAACTTTATGCACCGTAACGCCATCAATTCCTCAATTTATTTAGGTATCCCTCCATCCAAGGTTTTGGAAATAGGAATCCAGATGGAGTTGTGAAGTTAATGGTGTCTTCCGAGCCGCTCGCAAACTAACAAGATTCTTTCCTGCGTCCTGGGTGTCAAGAACGGAACGAAACATTTTGTTTTGTTATTTCAAGCAATAGGAGGAATCTCGTCCTTTGAAGCGAGCGATTATTTTTTTGGTCTGGGTAAACCCCAGCCTGCTGCCGGGGTTTATCTTAAAGACACTTTTGGCTAATTTTCGGCACATTCGGCGTGCAAAATAGAAAATTTAGAAGTACGAAATTTCAATCAGTTAAAAAGAAGTTTCTGGGAAGAATGAAAGGAGGCTATCGTGGTAGTTGAAGAAAAACCAGGTTCTGTGATAGAGACTCGTTGTAGAGTTCAGCAGTTCGCAAGGAGGGTAGAATGAAACGTGATTCCGGTTTACAGAGCAGGGTTGCAGCGGCTGTAAAAAGCATCGAGAACGATTCGTCCATAGAAGTCGTGGTTGCCCTTTCACCACGGACAATCCGCTCAACAGTACCCATCCTTGCCTCCGCCCTTGCGGTATGTATTAGTATCCTGGCAATCTACCCCCTCCTTTTTGCAGATGCAGAGCCCCTTACCGTTACAGCAGATACCTTTTTTGTGGCTGCCGTCGTAGCGTTGCTGACAGCGAGCTTTCCTCCGCTGCAGCGGCTCTTTTTCTCGGAGCGATGCATGCATGCTACTGCATTGGCTGCATCCCGGGCAGAATTTGTCCGCCAGGGGATACACAACACCTTGCGCAGAACAGGTCTTTTGGTATACATGTCGGTTTTTGAACATCAGGTAGTGCTGGTTCCCGACATAGGTGTCAAAGCGATGATCCCCGCTGAAGAGATGGATCGGCTTGAACAGGCGGCAGCGATTTACAAATCGTCGGACCCGGATGCCCAACTGACGGTCTTTTTTGAGCTCCTCCGGCAGACAGCCGGGCGATATATGCCCAAGCAGGAGGATGATATCAATGAACTTCCAGACGAATTGAGATGCGCATGAGATTTCTTATACACCGTCATTTTCGATTCCTTCTTACCTGCCTGTTCTTTGCAGTTATATTGCTAGATGTAGCCGAATCGTTTGCGCGAGCAGGCGGTGGGCACTCCTATTCGGGCCATAGCAGCAGCCACAGTTCAGGTGGTGGCAGCGGTAGTAACACGGGCGACCTGATCGGACTCCTGTTTTGGCTTCTGTTCAGACACCCCGCCGTGGGAATAACAGTGCTGGTCATCGGCGGGATTTGTTATTTCGTTTTTTTCCGCTCTTCAACCCTTCCCGAGGGATTTTCCTCAACGGGCAGCAGCGACATGCCCCAATTGAATCCGGAGATTTCAGGGGCAATCCGCGGAAAAGCGCGCCTCCCTATTGAACCGATGCTGGCAAGGGATCCGAAATTCTCCTACCCTCTTTTTCTTGATTTTGTCTCTGCCTTGGCCCAGCGAAGCCTCACGGCTCTTAATACACCGGCAATGGCCAACCTTGAGCCATATATTACAGCTAAGGCCTTTGCTTGGTTTCCGGCCGGAGAGGTGATGAAAAATGTCGTGGTTGGTTCCGTTGCAATGAGCCGGATGGAACCGTCGAGCGATATGGACCGGATGACGGTCGCCGTCTCGTTTTGCGCTACAGCAGTCAAGGGTGGGCAAAAGGAATCTTTCTGGTTTGAATCCGAGTGGCATCTCAGCCGTCAAGCAGGGGTACTTTCAAAAGGCCCCGACGAGATGCTCAAGCTTGCCTGCCCCTCCTGCGGCGCTACATCCGATAAGGATGCTTCAGGCGCTTGCGCCTACTGCGGTAAACGACCTGCTCCAGGAAGCGAGGCCTGGGTGGTTGCCTCGGTTGCAATCCTCGCCAGGGAGTCGCGGCCTCCTGTAGATCTTGGCAGCTACGCCGAAGAGCAGGGAACAACTCTAGCGACAGTCTATTCGCCCATGCTGAACATCGGTTTAGCTGCCATCCAAAACAGTGATCACGGTTTTGCCAAGGCCGAGACAGAGAAACGTTTCCGCAAAATATTCATTCGACTCCAGGATGCCTGGAGCAACCGTGACATCCCGGCGATCAGACCGCTGGTAACGGATCAGCTCTATCGGGTCTACAGTTACTGGATCGAAGCCTATCGTGCAGCGGGTATCCGTAATGTGATTTCCGATGTCGACATCACATCCCTAGAGATCGTCGCTGCCGATGTTGATCCGTTCTACGACAGTATCACTGCCCGCATTGCCGCATCCATGATTGATCGCTGCATAGGTGAAGGGGGACAGATTGTCGGCGGCGACAGTGCCCCACGCGGTTTCTCCGAATATTGGACTTTTGTCCGGATAGCGGGGGGCAAGGGAGATACCGACTCAAGCCATACCTGCTCTGGTTGTGGAGCTTCACTTGAGGTTGGCATGACCGGAGAGTGTCCCTATTGCGGTATGCTTGTTTCCGGCAAAAACTTCGACTGGATATTATCCCGCATCGACCAGGATGAAGATTACGGTAACTGACGAAGTCGACAGAATCGATAACTGAAAAAATAAGGGAGACGAATATGGGATTTTTTGACGGTGTAAAAAGTCAGCTGAGATCAGTCATTGAGTGGAAAGACCCCAGTCCCGATATTCTCATCTGGCGGTGGGACGGTAGCGGCGACGAACTGAAGAATTGTTCAAAAATGCTGGTGAATCCTGGCCAAGCCGCCATATTTGTCTATGAGGGTGCGGTACAAGCAGTGCACAAGGATGCTGGCCTTTTTGAACTTGCCACGGCAAACATCCCTTTCTGGACAACTATTACCAAGTTCATGCAGGCCTTTGAATCAGAACACAAGGCCAATATCTACTTTATTCGAACCACAGAATTCCTCGACCAGAAATGGGGGACCAAGGGGCCGATCAAATACGAAGACCCCAAATACAAATTCCCGGTAGGATTACGGGCGTTCGGCAACTTTTCGTTCCGGGTCGTCAACCCGGAGAACTTTTTTGTTAACATAGCAGGAACCAGAAACTATTTTTCTATTGCCGAAATCCGGACCGCAATTGTTGACAGAATGCTGACCCCGCTCACAGACCTTATGGCCGAATCGGGCTTCAGCTATATCGAGATCGACAAAAATCGGGTGGAGCTCTCCGACCAATTGTTCGCAGGTCTTAAGGAGATCCTGACAAAGCTTGGATTTGAACTGACCGATTTCAGGATCGAAAATACCGATTTCGATGACGACACCAGAGCACGAATCGGCAAAATAGCCGACAAGATTGCCGAAGCCCAGGCCGTCAGCGCCATGGGACAGGTGGACCCGAATGGTATGCGCAACTATGCTGCCATCGAACAGTTGGCAGCCTTGCGTGATGCGGCAAAAAACGAAGGAGGCATAGCCGGGCTTGGTGTCGGAATCGGCGCTGGGGTCGGCTTAGGACAGTCCATGGGAGGGGTCTTTTCACAACCCGCCCAGCGGCCGCTGCAACAACCTCAGCAGGTTCCGCAGGCAGGCTCAAACTGCGTCAAATGCAATGCCCTACTCGCTGCAGGAGCAAAATTCTGCCCCGGCTGCGGCACTGCGGCCCCAACTCAGCCTGTTTGCCCGGCATGTTCAAAACCGGTAAATGCAGGGGCTCGGTTCTGTCATGAGTGCGGCAAACAGCTTTCGGCAGTATGCCCGACATGCGCCAAGCCAGTCGCTCCGGATGCCAAATTTTGTGCGGAATGTGGTGCGAAAATGCCATGAAATGATCTTGGTTAATGACAGAAGAGGATAGTTGTAACGTCCCGTGTGATAATATTCCGGAATATAATCACACGGGACTTTACATATGGGAATAGCAAATTGTTCCTATTTCAGGAACAACTTCAGACAAATCTTTTGGTTTGTTGAAAAAAACGTCACATCACCTTTCCGGGTTATTTTATTCCAACACCTCGCAAACCTTGGTGATTAAGTTCTTTTTCGTGAACGGCTTCTGGATGAAATTGACGCCCTCATTGAGGACGCCATGGTCAGCTATAATGTCGGCTGTATATCCAGACATGAACAGCAGTTTAACATCCGGGTAAAGCGACTGTATCTGTATTGCTAAATCTCTCCCGTTCATTTCCGGCATGATCACATCAGTCATCAGCAGATGAATCTTGCCACCGTGTTTTTCAGACAAATCGATCGCCTCGCTTGGTTTTGCGCAGAGAGCACGGTGTACCCTTGCATCTCAAGCATTAGCGTAGCCATTTCCAGCATAACCTTTTCATCTTCTACCACCAGAATTGTCTCGTGGCCTCCGCTGACACTGACCTCGGTGCTTTCCTGCTGCAACGGCTGCGTTTGTTCGGCGTGCCTGGGCAGGTAGATCGTGAAAGTCGTGTCTTGGCCGGGTTCACTGGCCACATTTACGAATCCGTTGTTTTGTTTGACGATACCATAGACAGTTGCCAAACCAAGGCCGGTGCCTTTTCCCACCTCTTTGGTGGTGAAAAAAGGTTCGAACAGCTTGCCCTGCGTATCCTCATCTATACCGCAACCGTCGTCGCTCACCACGAGCGATACATATTCCCCTCGCCTCGCTCCTGGATGATTCGCACAATAAAGCTCGTCCAGAAATACCTTGCCTGTTTCGATGATTATTTTGCCGACTCCATTGATGGCATCGCGAGCATTAACGCAGAGATTTGCTAGAATTTGATCGATCTGGGAAGGATCGATTTTCACAGTCCAAAGGTTTGCCTTCGGTTTCCAAGACAGGTCAATATTCTCGCCGATAAGCCGTCTCAGCATCTGGAGCAGTCCGAGCTCAATAGCTTCGTTGAGATTAAGAACCTTTGGGGCGACAGGTTGTTTTCGGGCAAAGCCCAACAGTTGATTGGTAACGCTTGCCGAACGTTGTGCCGCCCCCATTACTTGCTGCAAATGATGATGCAACGAAGAGCTTGGCGCTGTTTCATCAAGGGCCATTTGAGTGTATCCAAGAATAACGCTGAGCATATTATTAAAATCGTGCGCAACACCGCCAGCCAATCGACCAACAGACTCCATTTTCTGCGTCTGGTTAATATGTGCCTGTAGTATTTTATGTTCTTCCTCCACACGTTTGCTCTCGGTGATATCGACCAAACAACCGTAAAGAATCGAGCTATCCAATGACCCCTCCACCCTGGTGCATTCAGCGTGGGAGGAAACCCAGATTATAGTGCCATTTTTGTGGCGAATACGTAAATTGCAGGAGTGATGCGAACCAGGAGTCAGACCAATGACATTTTCATCAAAAAGAGCGAGGTCGTCCTCCACCACTAAAAAACGCCAACATCTTTGTGCAATTATTTCCGCAACAGAATAGCCGCATATTTTTTCTACAGCACCCGCCACCCAATTAATGGAAAAACTGCGATTAGCTTCGCTGGAACAAGAATAGGCGATATCAGATATCAAGGACGAAATCCGCCTGAATCGTTTCTCACTCTCACGCAGTGCTTGCGATATCTTTTCTTGTTTGATCAGCTCAACTTGTAATTGCGCCTTCTGTTGCTCCAACTCCCGTCTTTGTCTGTTTTCTATCTCCTCGGCCTTTCTTTTGGTTGTAATATCAATCAGCATGAGGACCAGGCCCACTATTTCCTGATCCTCCCGAATACCGGTGACTCTGGCTTGGATATACCGATCAGCGTTGCTGAGTGTTGGATGAAAATCAAAAATAAACGTCTGATCATCCCTGATGAGTTCAAAGATACGATCGATACATTTGGGCTGAAGTCCAAGAGCTTGGTGAACATCGTATAAGTTTCTGCCAATGATCTGCTCAATGGGACAGCCTAGGAAATCGGCGGCGGTCGGATTGTAGTAGACGATTTCCTGGTCTCTATTGGTGGCGACATACCCCATGTCTATAGAAGAATTGAGAATACTGTCGAGATATAGGGTTTTTTGTGACAACTGCTGGACGGCCCTATTCAGTTCCGAATTCTGATCCTTGATCACCGTTTTGAGAGATTCAATATATTTGCTTTCCATCCCTCGAATCATATCGGTTTGCGTGACAACCCCAGCAATGAGATTCTGATCGTCGACCAAAACTAATCGTCTGATCCCCTTGCTTCGCATGACCTCAGCCGCTGTATAAGCAGGGGCGTCTTGAGACAGGGTGATCACAGGCGAGTTCATGACTTCTTCAACTCGAATCAGTTCTAAATCTGCATTCGATATCGCCAGCCTGGTAATGTCCCGTTCCGTCAGTATCCCTATAGGTGTATTGTCTACTTGTATAACTAAAAAACTCACCTTGCGTTCAGCCATGAGGCAAGAGGCCTCTTGTACCGATTGTTCTCTGCCAATGGAAATAACATGCTTACTCATCATCTGAGAAACAGACTTAACCTTGACGAAGTACTCATACCCGAGATGCATAACCATGTCTGACTGGGTGACTATGCCAACAACCCGTTGCTGATCATCTGTTACGACTAGGTGACGGATCTTATTGCTGGTAAGCCTTTGAAAGGCTTCAAACAGGCTGGTTTTGGTCTGGGCTGTCAGGACATTTCGTGACATAACATCACCGATCGACAGTTCGCTTAAGTGTATGTTCTGTTGAGCTATGCAACGGACGACATCACGTTCGGTAAAGATCCCAATCGCTTTTTCATGTTCCAACACAAGTATCGAGCTGATATTTGCGGTTCTCATAAGTTTAAGTGCATCTGTTATCCGAGTCTCTTTCGAAACACTTATGACTTCTTTGGTGAGGATATGCTCAATTCTTTTTGTTGACATTTGAGTATGTTATTTTTTTGGGGAGGGTGGATGAGTTGAGGCTACTGCAGTGATATCAGATAGAAATTATGACAACTATCAGGACATAATTTGCTGCACTCTTTGCCGTCGTTAGCTTTTTTTTTGAAAATTCATGAAACCTCATTCTAATTCAACGCACCTGAAACGACGAATTCTTCAGTATTTTTTGCCAAAAGGACGATGGGAATGAGAGGCAACCAATGTGAATTATCTTTTTAGAGGATCTTTTTATAACAAAAACCATTTCCTATACCTAGTTATGATCGTCATGGCAATGGCTGTATGAATCAAAGAGGATGCGAGGCGGAGAAGTGGACAAATTAAACAAACCGGCAAATTGGGATAACACCACCAAGAGATGGGACCACTCCCTTTGCCTCTTCGAGAGGCAAGGCAATTCATCCCCTTTTAGGGGGTAATCAATACCGGCCCCTCCGGGGTCGGTTGTTTAGTCGGTTGTTTACTTAGAAGTGCTGGTACACATTGGTTCCGATGAAGGAACAGACTTCCTTGGACACGCCCCGTAGGCTCGATATTCTTTTCGTGAGCTTCATGGCATTCTCCTTGGCTCTGTTTTGCTGGGTACAAAATTTTACCAGAACGTGCCATGAAGTTAAATTGTTTCAATATGTTAGATTAGCAGTTCGCTTAGGCGCGAATTTCTCGCCCTTTGGCAACTCTCGTCTTTTTGCAAAAAAACTCATTAAGCTAATTTTTATCAGGTAAAGGTTTTGCAAAGGCCTTGGTACCTGTCCTTCTTTTCTCCCTTTTCTTCAAAAGGGCAGGTGGCGGAAGGGGGGGCTTGGTCTCTATAGTGCTATTTCTCCGGTATCCCCGGTTCTGACCCTGACGACTTCGTCGATCGTCGAAATGAAAATCTTGCCGTCCCCAACCTTGCCGGACCTTGCTGTTGCCACGATTGCAGCGATCACCTTATCGGCAATATCATTTGCTACTATCGTTTCGATTTTGATCTTTGGAACAAAGGATATTGCATATTCAGAACCGCGATACATTTCCACATGCCCTTTCTGTCTACCATACCCCTTCACCTCAGTAATGGTCATGCCATTCACGCCGAGAGAATCAAGCGCCTCTCTGACTACATCCAGCTTAAATGGCTTTATAATAGCTTCTATTTTTTTCATGATTTTTCTCCAGTCTACCGATGGGATGTATTCAAATTAAATTAGGGATAGGTGTTAACTGCTGCCTCTGCTTGGCCGGGTCCAAGGCCCTATCGATATTTGCTAAGTTATTGTGAATTTTCCGATTACGTACATTCTTTAAATAGTTATACATTCGTCATTATGTCCTTTGTTGTATCGCCTGAACCCCAACCAATCTCTTGGTGTCAGTAGAAGCGTTTGTTTTAATAATTGTCCATGTTAACACCTCCTCTGAACGGACTAACGGTTCTTAACTTTTTGTGTCCACTTCTTCTGAACCAGTTCACCTGCAGCGCTTGCAAAATTGGAGCTATCAAAATCGTTAATCTTCTGCCTGGTCAGCAGTGGCAATCAACCATTCGGTTTGTTTACAGGCTTCGGTGTCATTAATGGCATAGATATCCGTATTGTGAACCCATCGGCCACCACTGGTTCTGAGAAGTTCATAGTCTCGTTCATTGAGGTGAACTAGCCTCCATCCTGCCCATAGGCCAATGGTTTTTCTGTTATTCATGCGATTTCTCCTCAGTATCTCTAAGGATGGATTTCTATTTCTCACCGTTCACGCAACCCGCTCTTTCAAAAAAATAGTATCGTTGGAACTTGATCTGGAAATATTACATTCTTGATTCGACAAGCAATCCTACTGAACCTCGCCAAGAGCAGGCGCCACAGCAAAAATCCTGCAAATTTACCCTTTCTGCATCTATAATTTTCCTAGACGCCTCAATAATAATAGGCACCCTTTCGGTAGTTACATGAAAGACTAGTCGTAAATTACCTTCCTTCGAAGAGAGAAAAAACTCAGAACCACAGAATGGACATGCAAGCTTTTCAATCTCATTCATTTTTAATCTTCCTCTTCTTTAAAGACAGATAACTATCCGTATTTAATATTTTTTTATGCGCCTTTTTTGTGGATGTAGATTGTATGCTGTGTCTTTTTCTTCCATTCGTTGTTTCCACCCTGGAAAAGGTCACGGAGGGTAGGCTTGTAAGTAAACAAAGCAACAATCGGACCTTTTTGCAGGGCGACGATAAAAGTCTAATTTTCGCGACATTATCATGTGACATCATTGATCCGGGCAATCCGTCTGGGAGATGGTCGGACAAAAACGTATTAATCCCGAGGATTATGCTTCGTCTTTTGTTGTTGTGCAAAAGCAGCTCCAGTGTTCCAACCTGCACCTGAACGGATGGTGGGAAAGGGACAATATATTGAATTTACAGCTAGTTATCAATCTGTCGCAATGTTCCATCTTAGCCTTGAAATATCTTCCTCTTCGACAAACCGTCGCCACACACTCGACTGCACTCGCCTTGGTTCACTCTCTGGCCATTCCTTACTCTGGCTGGAATGATTGCAAACCGCTGTGCTAGCTCTGCCAGGGTGTAATTCCCTTCCAACGCAGCAAAGGTCACTTCGGGTTTGATGAACTATGTTGCGTGCTTTCGCCCTGTCGTTTCGGCCCATTCCTGGTCTGGCGTCGAGTCCATAAAGAGTATTGTCGGCAGGAGATAGTCACTCAATGCCTGTCACCTTTCCGGGGTATCTTCTCGTTCGAATAGTAGAAAATTTTAATTGATACATATGTGTCACCTACCCTAGCAATAGCAAAATTGTCATTTTTATATCCATTGAATGACATAAATGAAACATTTGCAAAATTGAATAGTCTCGAGAAATGTAATTTAAATTGAATAAATTCAAAGCGTAAGAACATTGACACAATATGGCTTATTTTTTGAAATACAAGCTGTGTCTAGTTGAATCCGAGTCATAGGCATCTTTGCCCTTATGTGAGAGTGCAACCGGTAGAAATCTTATAAATTAATGAGTAACGCTTTGAAACAAGGAGAGAATTATGGCAAATGAACAACCCGTCACCCGAGGAACGTTGGGTGTAACCGGCCTGACAATGAATGCTATGGCACTGATTGCACCAGGGGCATTTCTTTGGCTGACATTTCAGATGCAATCACTTTACGGTGCACCGATGGCAGGCTGTGCCATGTGGTTTGGTATTCTCTTTGCGCTTCTGCTCTGCCTTGCGACAGCATACAGTTATGCGGAGCTCTCCAAGCTCTATCCCGGTCCTGGATCCTCCTACCTGTACGCGGAGCAGGCCTTCCTCTCCAAGACGCACGCTTACAAGTTTGCCCGTATCGCCAAGTTCATCACTGGCTGGGCTAGCCACCTTTACTACTGGGTCTATCCTGGGGTCATGGTCGGTGTAACCGCTCTCCTGGCCAGCTTCCTGATGAGCCAGTTTTTCCCCGACACCTTTAGCGCCACTTACAACAGTCCACTGTTCATGTGGCTTTTCTGTTTCGTCTTCGCTCTTGGCGTGGCCTACATTGCTTACCGCGGCGTAACCGGCACAACAGCGGTCAACGTGGTTATCAATATTGTCCAGATTTCGGCGCTGTTGATCTTCTCCATCATGGCCCTTGGATATCGCTCTCAACATCCGCAGGGATCACTCGGTTATCACCTCTCCAACGGTACCGCTGTTACCTATCAGGTGGCTCAGGAGATGGTGAAAGACGAAAAAGGCTTACCGATGCCAGTGTTGGTTGACGGCAAACCTTCTTTGGACAAAGATGGCAAACCGATTTACCAGATGCAGGACATGAAGGATGAGAAGACCGGCGATCCTATCGGTGCCGACGTTGACGGCAAACCCGTAATGGATCCAAAGCTGGCCGTACCCTTTACGGTCGATTACTCTGCGGAAGGTGCAATCACCAAGGACGACAAGGGTATTGAGACGTTCAATTACCACACGACAGCAAGTTCCGTTATTGCCCCTCATGGTTTTAATTTTATCTTCATCCAGGCCGCCATCGCTATCCTGATTCTGGTAGGGTTCGAGTCGGTCACCGCCATGGCGGATGAAGCCAAAAATCCTAAAAAAGATATTCCCAGAGCCGTGTTGCTGTCACTGGTGATCCAGGGCGCAGTTTGCTACCTGATCGAGTACTTCGCCGCCAACTACATGCTGCATAACGGATACACCATCCCGATGGCCGGTGCTTCCGGAGCGCCGATTGGCGACATGATGATCATTGTCGGCACCTGGCTGTTCGGCAGCGTCGCTGCCGGCAAGGCCTTCATGCTGGTTCAGGCCTTTACGGTCTTCCTGGCGCTGATCGGTACGACCCTCTCATGTCTCTCCACTGGAGCTCGGGTCACCTATGCCATGGGACGCGATGAGGAGGTGCCTTCGCACTTCGGACTGTTGCACGGTAAAACCATGTCGCCCTATAGAGCGATCTGGGTCCTTGCGATCATCTCGGCGGTTATCGGTATCATTACAACGGTAGTGTATCTGGGCGGCACAACTCCGGCGGCATTGGACAAACACAATATCTGGTACAGCTTCGGAATATTTTCGCCAGAAACGTATGCGGCACTTCCCAATACACTGGTCATCACGACGCTGGTCAGTAACTTCGGCACCTTCCTGCTCTACATGATCACCTGCTGGATCGCCATGGTGGCCTTTAAGGAGCATCACACCTTCAATGGCATAAAGCACGTGGTCATCCCGGTCCTTGGGCTCCTGGCTAACCTGTCAATCATGCTCTTTTACCTGATCGGACCGTTCACGGTCGCCGGTATGAGCTGGAAAGAACCTTATATCGCCTTGGTGATCTGCGCTGCATGGGGCGTCTACGGGCTCCTCTACTTCCTCAAATCCAGCAAGGTCAAAGGCAAAGAGATCGTACTCACCAGCAAGCCAGCGTCTGCAAACGCATAGCCAAGCAGGATCCGTACATGGCAGAACGGTCACTCGCAGGGGTGACCGTTCTTTTTTCCAGACCGCGAATTTTTGATTCGCGATCCGGATAGGAAAAAGTGGCTAAATGTGAAACTCGGCTATAATAATGAAAATATGGAGCCTAAGGCTTGATCAAGCCTGATCGAGACTAGGAAGCCCCTCCCGTGTACATCCTTCTTTATTGGAACAATTCAATAAGGTTAGCTGAGCATTAATCAACAAAAGCCATACGGTAAATTGACGCAATGGAACTGATCTACGCTGAACTTTCATCACCCGGACCTGTTCGAGAGAATAACGAGGATTTTGTAGGCTATTGGCAACCGGAAACGATTGAGGAGAATCGCAACCGAGGGGCGGTTGCGGTATTGGCTGATGGCGTGGGCGGTATGCATCACGGTGAAGTGGCCAGCAGGCTGGCGGTGGAAACAGCTCTGAAAACGTTTCGCAAGGCAACCATAGAACAGAATTCTCAGCAACTCCTTACGCAGATGTTCAATGCGGCCAACCTCGCAGTATACGACAAGGGGATGGAGAATCACGGCAAGTTCCGCATGGCGACAACCCTGGCTGTTGTCGTGTTGCGTAACAATGAAATCGTGGTTGGCAATGTGGGGGATTCGCGAGTTTATCTGGTCCGCAAGTCTCAGATCAAGCAGTTGTCAACGGATCACACCTACGCGGGCATGCAGCAAAAATTCGGTCTGATCTCCGAACAGGACGCCAAGACCAGTGAGAACCGATCCATCCTGACACGCAGCGTCGGACAGGAGCCGGTGCTCCGTGTTGAGGTTGAGAATTCAACCGTTTTTAAGGGCGACAGGGTCGTGCTTTGTTCAGACGGTTTATACAATTTCGTTGCCGACAGCGAAATGGCCGATATCGTTTCACGCTATTCTCCGGCCCAAGCCTGCCGTCGACTCGTGGCTTTGGCGGAACAGCGCGGCACTGACGACAATCTTTCCGTGCAGATTGTGCAGATTAATGATGTCGAGAAAGTCGTGCTGTACCGCGGGGTACCTATGTACCAAGAAACGGCTGACTTGAGCACCTCATACGAACTCCGTCCGGGACAGACTCTTGATAACCGTTTTCTGATCCTCGAGAGTATAAGCCGTAGTGGCATGGCTACCATATTCAAGGCAACCGATCTGCAAACGGAAGAGACCGTAGCGATAAAGGTGCCGCTCATGGAGTATGAAAGCGACGCTGGGTTCTACTCGCGGTTTCAACGTGAGGAGGAGATCGGGCTGCGGCTCCACCATCCGTCCATCCTGCAATTCATTCGGGTCGATGAGAAACAACGCAGTCGACCGTACATTGTGACGGAATATCTCCGCGGCAGTACTCTGTCATACCTGCTGATCAACATCCGTCCCATGCTGGAAAAAGACGCGATCAAGCTGGCTAGCCTCATGTGTGAGGCTGTTTCATACATGCATGAGAAAGGCGTTATCCATCGCGACCTCAAACCTCAGAATGTCATGATATGCAATGACGGCACCATCCGGATCGTTGATTTTGGCATCGCCAGTTCCAAGGAAGGGCGACGGATTACCTTTACCGGGTTCACGCCTGCGGTGGGGACACCGGATTACATGGCACCGGAACAGGTCAAAGGGAAACGTGGCGACGAGCGAACCGACATTTACAGCCTCGGTGCCATGCTTTACGAAATGGTGGTCGGTGCGACTCCGTTTGAGTGTGAGAATGATAATTTATTTGTGGTCATGAATGCCCGCGTTACCGGCGACCCAGTGGCTCCGCGAAAACGTAATTCGATGGTATCCCCACAAATTGAGGAGATCATCCTCCATGCCATGGAGCGGGATCCCAAGAGGCGCTATCCGTCAGCCACAGCTATGAAGATGGAACTGGACGACCCGGCGACCGTACATTTGACCGGGCGGTGCGATCAGCTCCAGCATCCTTCTCCATGGAAACGCAGCTGGAAGAAAGTGCTTTGGATAGTGGTGGGAATCACAATCCCACTCATTGTTATGATTTTGCTAGTGTTGCTGATTCTTCACCGTGGCCCCGCGCACTAACTTGAAACGCAAATAATAAAAGCTGTTTGCTTGCAGGATATGCATAGCTTGCGGCTACAATCAGAGACTGGCCATAAGCCTTGCTCAAAAAGATATTGTGGAGAGGTAACATATGACCTATGCAGCTTGGCTTATTTTCATCGCTGCCGCAGTTCTGGAAGTGGGCGGCGATGCTGTCGTTCGCAAGGGGCTCCACGGAGGCGGCCTTATCACCATTATGATTGGCTTTGTTATGCTGGGCTGCTACGGCGTGGTGGTCAACATGGTAAAATGGGATTTTTCGAAATTGCTCGGAGTATATGTCGCGATCTTTGCACTGATCAGCATACTGTTTGGACGTTTTGTGTTCAAAGAAGAGATCCCGGCGGCTACGTGGATAGGTTTGTGCGTTATTATGTGCGGTGGAATGATCATCCAGTTCGGGGATAAAATCAAGATTTAGAGAGAGCAGGGAAGGATACATTATGAACGGCTCGATACTTACTGTTATGTGGACACTGATCTGCGCGTTTCTGGTTATTTTCATGCAAGCTGGTTTTGCGATGATGGTGACCGGCTTTACGCGGGCAAAAAACGCAGGGCATACCATGGCGATGACGATGCTGGTGTTCGTTTTTGCAGTGCTCGGGTATTGGGCCGTCGGCTATGCGCTTCAGACGGGCACAAGAGCGTTTTTCCTCTGGGGAGCGGCTTCCGATGCTACCGTCACGGTGCTCTTCCTGTCCCAAGTCGTCCTGATGAACATCGCGGCCACTATTCCAACCGGCGCAATGGCCGAGCGTTGGACATTCAAGTCGTTTGTCGTCTACGGATTTTTTATCGCCATGTTCACCTATCCCCTCTATGCACATTGGGTGTGGGGCGGTGGCTGGCTTGCGCAGCTCGGTAAAAACTTTGGTTTCGGCCATGGGGTTCTCGATTTCGCAGGCTCATCCGTGGTCCATATGGTCGGTGGAATTTCAGCCTTGGCAGGGGCGATCGTACTGGGGCCGCGAATGGGAAAATACAGGGCTGACGGAACTCCCGCGGCGATCCCCGGGCATCATATCCCGATGGCTATCGTCGGGTGCCTGATACTCTTTTTCGGATGGTTCTGGTTTAATTCGGGATCGGCTTTGACCGGCGGTAATCTTCGAATCGGGGTAATTGCAGTCAATACGCTGCTTGCGGCTGTCGCGGCGTCCTTTTCGGCATTGTGCTACATGTGGTTCTTTTACGGCAAGCCGGACCTTTCCCTTGCCGCGAACGGGCTGCTCGGCGGACTTGTTGCTATTTCGGCACCCTGCGCATTTGTGACGCCGGTCGGCGCGGTCGTGATAGGGCTAGTTGCCGGCGTGCTTTGCTGCGCGAGTGTCTTCTTTGTTGAACGCAAACTCAAGGTGGACGACCCGGTCGGTGCGGTGTCAGTGCATGGCGTCTGTGGCGCCTGGGGACTTATCAGTCTCGGACTTTTTGCGGACGGTACTTTTGGCGACGGCCTCAATGGCGTTCCCGGAATGGTTAGGGGGCTCTTCTACGGGAGCGCTTCACAGTTTGCCGCTCAACTCCTCGGTGTCGTTATAAATTTCGTGTTTGTTTTTGTCGTGATGTACCTGTTCTTCAAAGTCCTGGACAGGATAACCCCTTTGCGTGTTTCGGAGGAAGTAGAGTTCGAAGGCCTTGACCAAAACGAAGTATCTGTTGTCGCCTATCCTGATTTTATTATCAAAACACGCAGGTAGAGAGGGGAATGCCCTTGAGCGAAGTTTTCATGAACTCGTTGAGCCTTGAGGAGTGAAGAGGGCGTTTTGACCGGATGAACAACCCTTCCTGCCGGTTATGATCTGAACCAGAGGAAACGCTGCCGGGGTAGAAAAATTCTTGGGTTGGATGACGCCGATTAGCTGTTTCCGGTTAAGGGAATAGCAAACTGCCAACGTAATTTTTTACGATAAGAAGGAAAGGGCACCGAGTTATTGCAGGAACCCCTTCGGGGCTGGATACCATATTTCGACAAAACAGCATTTATACGCAGGTATAAGAATAATATTTTTATACTGAGCGAAGGATTTATTCAACAGTCTGCTGGCTGTATTTATGAAAGCGAACAACAGTACAACCAATGCCATCCAGGATAGGGAGTTTATCAACCTTACCTGTTTCTATGAAATAACCAGGGATTTAGTGTTGGCTACCAGCCCGTATGATTGTCTCGAAAACATTATCACTATCTTGGTTAAATTGAAGGATATGGATAACGGTACCGTGTCCATCCTCAATCCGGCCACCGGTGAAGTGAAGATTGAAGTCGCCCACGGCATCACCGATGAGGCGAAACGCCGGGGACGGTACAAACGGGGAGAGGGGATCACCGGGAAGGTGGTCGCCACCGGTGAGCCGATAATCGTCCCGCAGATCGGTGATGAACCACGCTTCTTGAACCGGACCAGAACTCGTGGAATCGAACAAAAAAAGAAAAGCTCCTTCCTTTGCGTTCCCATCGTCGCGGCCCAGCAAGTCATCGGGGCGTTGTCAGTCGACCGGGTCTACAAGGAAGCGTTCGACATCGAATCTGAACACGACCTGTGGTTCCTCACAGTGGTCAGCGGACTGATCGCCGAGACGGTCCAGCGAATCCAGCTAATCAACGAGGAAAAAGAGGCGCTTTGCCCAAATACCTCAAAACTGCGACGGAAACCGCTCACTAAAAATCGTAGCCAGGAGATTCTAGGTATTTCCTCCCGGATGCAGGAAGTTTCTGAGTTGGTTCATCGAGTGGCGGATTCCAATGTCACTGTGCTCTTGCGTGGCGAATCGGGAACCGGTAAAACCCTGGTAGCCAAGGCCCTGCACCAAAACTCCAGCCGGTCCGGCGGTCCTTTTGTGGTGGTGAAGAGTTCGGAACTGCCGGAAATCTTGCTGGAAAGGGAACTCTTTGGTCACGAAAAAGGGGCCTTTATCGGTGCCACCAAAAGCAAGAAAGGCCAAGTTGAACTTGCCAAAGGCGGCACCTTGTTCCTTGATGAAATCGACGAAATCAGCCCTGTTGTTCAGGTCAAGCTGTTGAATGTCATTCAATATCAGACCTCTCAGCGGCTCGGTTCCTCAAAAGACATCAAAACCAACATTCGGGTGGTGGCTGCGACCACCGGCGATCTGGAAATTGCGGTCAAGGAGATGACCTTCCGCGAGGATCTCTATTACCGGCTGAACGTCTTTCCCATCTACTTGCCACCCTTGCGGGAACGACAGGCCGATATACCCATTCTGGCTGAATATTTTCTCGGAAAATACTCTAAGGAAAATAAAAAGAAGATCAAAAGCATCTCCTCCGCAGCAAATGATCTGCTCGCGCAATACCATTGGCCGGGAAATGTCAGGGAGTTGCAGCATTGTATAAAACGGGCGATTTTAATCTGTGACGGATCCATGATCACGTCAAACCATTTGCTTCCATCGCTGCAAAGCCTGGACAGCGGGCATTCCAATAAATCGTTTTCGTTGGCCACTGCGGTTGAAAATTTTGAGCGGAAACTCATTATTGAAACGCTGAAAAAGAACGACGGTAATCAGACCAAAGCCGCGAAAAGTCTGAAGACCAGCCTGCGGATCTTTAACTATAAAATACACGGTTACAAGATTGAACCCAAACATTTCAAGAGGTGAGTAAAAGAAAATAGTTACCAAGGCCCCACAGTATTTCTGTGTCTTGGCACTAACCTGAATTTTATCTATTTTGCCCTGAAGCTCTTCCGGTACAGTGCTCGCACACGCGTAAGGCACATCTTCGCCTGAATCCGTCAACTCGAAGTAATCAACGATGTCCTTCCTGGCCTCTCTATTTGTTGGAATACGTACCATGGGCATACCTCAATGATACTCTGTAACTTCGACGTCATCTGGCCCAGATTCACTCTACTTGAAGCAGATTCTGTACTGCTCATTTATGTGAATGTTGAACTCACCTGTTCTATCACCAAATAATACCTCAAGTCTGTTGCCTGCCTGGTGGAATTTTTAGTTCTTCCAGTGCGATAACAGAGTTGAGTTGATCGAGTTTTCTGAAGCTACACGCATCAGACCACCACACGACGAACCGGAGCCTGAAGGATATACGTTTCTGACCATTGGCTGCTCTGATGGGTCAAGCCATCTGGTCCTCCTCCTTTACCGAAACACGGTCATGTAGGGGTAAGTATATCCTGTGAGAGTAGGTAATCTCATCAATTGGCACGATGCGGCCAATGTGGTAGGAATCAGTGAGGCGAATGGTTCTTGTGGCATTTGGCCAGTCGGTGGGGTCTCTCATCCCGCCGGATCACCTTAAGGAGGTCTTTATGAAAAAACGAAACACGCTGCCGTTGCTTGCGCTCTTCTTCATGACATTGATTTCGTTTGCCTATGCGGCCGACCTGCCGACGAAAGTAGACCGTCCGGTAATCAAGATCGGTGATACCTGGACCTACACCAAATCGATCGGCACGAATGAAAGGACCTTCACTTTTAAGGCTGTCGATGTGCAGCCTGATGGAGGGTACCAACTTGAAGTGCAAAGTTCTGCATCGAGCGGCACGTGGAAAGAGAAATATGATCCAAATGGCAATGTGGTGAAAGATTACGGGTCAATGTATGCTCCCAGCCGAGAGATTTTCCGGTTTCCCCTTGAGGTCGGGAAGGTGTATCCATGTTCTGAGTTCTCCAGAAGAAGCCCAAAAGATCCTTCGATCAATATATCCATGCAAGCAGAAATCAAATCTGTTACCCAAGACAAAATTACTGTTAAAGCGGGCACTTTTAATACAATTAAGATCGAAATCGAAATACCTTATCAAGCAAGAAATTCATCGAGCCGTGTGGTCGAAACGTACTGGTATGCACCTGAAGTGGGGCGATGGGTCAAGAGACATTACAACGACCTCGGCAACAAAGGCCTGGAAGCATGGGAGCTCGAGAGTTTCAAGCGGGGCGTGTAATCCGGTGGCACCAGACTGCTTCATCAGTGGGTTTGTCAGGTCTGCGTGAAGTGGGCGAAAATTGAACCGCTTTGCAATAATGGGGACATTGTACTCATTTCCAAATTTGTGAATGGAAACCAAGTATAATGTCCTCTCATTTTATGGACACTCTGACGGGAGAAATATTCTTTTCAAAAAATGATGGAAAGGATGGAAAGTTTTTACAAATGGAAAAACTAAACCCAAACCGATGACTAGGCCGTCCAAACTCATATTTTTACCCGGTGCTGGGGGCGACCCTGGTTTCTGGCAGCCAGTCTCCGATCTGCTGTTTTATCCAGCGTCCCGGAAGTTGCTTGGCTGGCCAGGTTTTGGGATCGTAGCCAGCGACCCCAACGTGCAAGGAATTCAAGATTTGGTTAACCTGGTGATTGATGAAATTGACCAGCCTTCCGCGCTGATAGCCCAATCTATGGGGGGCATTATTGCTGTTCAGGCTGCGCTGAGGCAACCAGACTTGGTCACTCACCTGGTTCTTACCGTCACATCGGGTGGAATGGATATGTCTGATCTACAGGCTGAAGATTGGCGTCCTGGTTTCTGCGCCGCAAATCCGACTCTCCCTCGCTGGTTTGCGGATTACAGAGATGACCTCTCCCACTCCATAGCTTCCGTCGTTGCCCCGACCCTGCTCCTCTGGGGCGATACTGATTCCATTAGTCCGGTTGCCGTCGGTGCACGGTTGCAAGGACTACTACCCAATAGTAAAATGCATGTATTACCCGGTGGTGAGCACGACATTGCCAATAAACTCGCAGCGAAAGTTGCACCGCTGATTGATGAACATCTCAATAATGCGGTCTAGCCCTTCGCTCCAGCTGACGCCTTTCGGCCTTTGATGCATGCAAACAGTCGAGAAAGACAAGGTACTGATGAGTTGTACACTCGACAGCGTAGTGCCTTGGGGGGCGATCGTATGAGGAATACGTCGGTATGTTTGATCTCTCGTCCTCCTGGTTGCGAATGCAGAGCTGCATTTTTTTGGTGTGCAGGTAGATTCCGCAGTAAGGCTTGTGCTGTTTGGTGTACAATCGCATGAGAAGGCCTCTTGTATATGATGCCTTTGCATCTTTTCTCCCATTATAACGACAACGTGTCGACCGGAAGGTTATTGCATCGTTATTGTACTCTCCCAAATTGTAAGGAGTTGTTCCCGTGACCATTCCAGCATATAAAAACCCGTCACTCCCCGTTACAGAGCGCATCGAAGATCTCTTACGCCGTATGACCCTTGAGGAAAAAGCCGGGCAACTGAATCAGTGGTCCAACCTCGGTCCGGATCATTATGACCAGATACGCAACGGCGAGATCGGTTCCGGTCTGCTGGCCAACAGCTCCACGGCCGGCAATAATCGCCAGGAACGGGTTTTTGCCAAGGGTATCAACGAAATCCAGAAAATAGCGGTCACGGAATCCCGCCTGGGTATCCCTTTGCTCTTTGGACGCGATGTGATTCATGGGTATCGCACGGTCGCACCTATTCCTCTTGCGATGGCTGCCACCTGGTCACCCGAGCTGATTCAGGCCGCTAACACGATCGCCGCCAAAGAAGCGCGCGCCGACGGTATCCATTGGGGGTTTTCGCCCATGCTCGATATCGCTCGCGACCCTCGCTGGGGGCGAGTTGCCGAGGGCTTTGGCGAAGATCCCTTTTTGGTAGGGAAACTGGCTGCTGCGGCGGTGAGAGGTTTTCAAGGCAATGATCAGGACTCGATTCCCCAACAGTTTTCGGTTGATCGTATCGTTGCCTGCGCCAAACACTTTGTCGGTTACAGTGCAGCAGAAGGCGGGCGTGATTACAACACAACCGAAATCACACCTAAGACATTGCATAACATCTATCTGGCGCCCTTCAAAGCCGCGATACAATCCGGGTGCGCTACTGTCATGAGCGCCTTTCATGATATCGGCGGTATCCCCCTTTCTGCCCATCGGTATCTACTGGGCGATGTGCTTAAGGAACAATGGGGGTTCGGCGGTTTTATCGTTTCCGATTGGGGTGCGGTAAGGGAATTGACCAATCATGGTATTGCCGCCGACGGCAATCATGCTACCGAACTGGCTTGCAACGCCGGGGTGGATATGGACATGTGCTCGATGGTTTACCTGAAGAACCTGCCCGATCTGGTCCGAGCCGGCAAGGTCTCTGAGGCACGTCTGGACGATGCCGTGCGTCGGGTACTCCGGATCAAGTTTGCGGTTGGCCTCTTCGAGAGTCCTTACGCTGATCCGGACGCATCACAGGCAGTCCACCTGTTGCCTGAATCGCTCGCCACTATGCGCAGGCTTGCTGCCGACAGCATGGTCTTGCTGAAAAATAACGGTGTCCTGCCCCTCAGCTCAAACAACTTGACCCTCTGCCTGAGCGGGCCGCTTGCAGACCAGCGCCAGGCACTGTTCGGCTGCTGGACTCCCGACGGGCAGGAGGAAGAGGTGACAACGCTGCATGAGGCCATCGCCGACAGGTTGGGACCCGAAACTTGGCTGCACCATTGTGAATTAGCCGATGATGCCGTTAAACTGGCGCGTTCAAGTGATGTGCTGATCCTCGCCATCGGAGAATCGGCGGGCCGCTCGGGCGAGGATAACTGCACGGCCACCATCGATTTGCCCGCTGGCCAGGAGGCACTGGTCGAGGCCGCCCGTCGCATGGAAATTCCCGTCGTTGTCGTGGTGTTTGGCGGCCGCCCGTTGAATCTTACCCGGGTAATAGACTGGGCCGACGCTGTCCTGTTCGCTTGGCATCCAGGCATTACAGGCGGTCTGGGGGTGGTCGATGTCCTCTTCGGGGATGTGAATCCCTCCGGGCGACTGCCGATCACTTTTCCCCGGTCTACGGGGCAAATCCCGCTGTACTACAATCATCCTCCCACCGGGAGGACGATGCCGCCCAATAGTCGTCGGCATTCCCGTTATGTTGACTCGCTCGATTCCCCACTCTTTCCTTTCGGCTTCGGACTGTCGTATACAACCTTCGAATATGGCAATCTGCGTACGTCTCCGGTTCCTCAAACACCGGAAATTTCCGTCACCGTTGAGGTAACCAACACCGGCAACAGGGCTGGAACAACCGTCGCGCAATGTTACGTGCGCGATATTGTTGCCAGTGTGGCCCGCCCAGTGCGGGAACTGAAAGGCTTCGAGCGCGTCCCTCTTGAGGCCGGTGAAACGAAAACCATACTCTTCAAACTCGGTCCGGCGGAACTTTCTTATCTGGACGACAACGGCAAGGAGGTCCTTGAACCCGGTCGTTTTCAGGTTTGGGTTGGCGGTGATAGCAATGCCGAATTGGGCACGGAATTCGAGATCACCCCGGATGGCAAATGGATTGGGGAGCTATAGGGGAGTAAGTCTTGATAGTTCAGGTCAAAAAGGGAAAGGTAGCTCGAGTAACCAATCGAAATAAAACAAAAAGTATTGGAGTTGGTCGCTATTTTGCGGCCGCTCACGCCAATAACTAATTTGATCGACTGAAAAATGACATGAGCATTAAATCCCTAATAATTATCTTGATAGCAGCACAATTTATCGTCACTGCTACACTTGCTTGCGGGACGGTTCATGCTATGGATAGCATTGGACTAACAAACCTGCAAAAAATTGCGATGGTCTTAAAGGAAACCCGTGAGAGTCAACGTCAAGAAATAGAAAAACGCCAAAAAAATGTTGTGTTAGCGAGGGAACTCTTGAAAAGTTGCGACAGAGTTTCTGACACAAGTGAGCGCGCTACGTGCGAAAGAAAATATCAAGCCATTGTAAAATCGTCGATGCGAGTCTGTGGCGCAGATTGCTAATAATCCAGAATTCACTAAAACACTTCCTTTTTGCACAAAACGGGGCGTTACAAACCAACCCCCATGCCGTGTTTGTGTTTGCACTTATCACCAGATCCAGCTATTCCCAGAATTGTTGACCAGCGTCCAATATCACAGGAGCCTTCAAGATGTCGAATCGTGAAGCAAGTCGCACTGCTTTAGCAACAGCATACCTTCGTGCTGCCCACCAAATACTTGATGCGCAACCTCGAGTACTTGAAGACCCGGTGGTTCTAGGTCTGCTCGGAAAAACGGCGTCTCAGCGAATAGTTAGCACGATTGAACGCTATCAAACCCCCGGGGCGAAGGCTTTACGCTCTCATGTTGTGCTACGTTCTCGTTTCACCGAGGACCGACTTTGTGCGGCAGTCCGGCGAGGAATAACCCAGTATATCCTACTTGGAGCGGGATTCGACACTTTCGCTTTCCGGCAGCCCAACTGGGCAAATGCATTAAAAATTATCGAAGTTGATCATCCTGGAACGCAAACACTCAAGCGTTCTCATCTTGCCGACTCAAAGCTTGAAATACCGACAAATGTATCATTTGCTAACATCGACTTTGAGCACGAGTCGTTGCTTGAAGGTTTGCTCCGGCAAGGTATTTCCCTTAAAGAGACAACTTTTTTCTCCTGGCTCGGCGTCACCATGTATCTAAACGAAACAGCTATCGACGCCACCCTTCAAGCAACCGCAGCCTTTCCTCCTGGCAGCGAAATCGTAATGACTTTCCTACAGCCACCAGATTCGACATCACCCGCCCCTTCTCAGCTTGCCGAGCGCGTTTCAAGCATTGGCGAACCCTTCGTTAGTTATTTCGAGCCAGAAGAGATCGAGACAAAACTGCTCAATGCTGGCTTCGCTGAGGTTGAGTTCTTATCGCCAGAGGATGCTAACTTGCGGTACTACGAGGGTCGGCCAATGGATCTTCCCGTGCCAAACAAAACTGGGATTGCGTGTGCTATCCGCTAAGATGAGTTGGTTCATTAGGTTATCCTGACGCTTAATCGATGAGTTAGCCTCCTAGCCATTTAATTCCTATCGCCACTGTTCTCCGCGTAACAAACTAGGTCATTGGCTCCACACGTTTTGGAAAGATTGATATTAAGGATCAAAAACTCGAAATCCGACGGACATGGCTTTTTTCTTAACTATTAATATATATGTTCCTTCCATCCGTTTTTCGCCATCATGCCTTTGCAACCATGTGGATTGGCCGTTTATTGACCAATGTAGCGACCATGCTCCAAAGTATTGCAATTGGGTGGTTGGTCTATTCAATCGCTCGCCTGACTCACGACGAACAGCACAGCATGTTTCTCGTTGGGATGGTAGGCCTGGCGCAATTTGTGCCCATGTTCGCGCTGGCTCTGGTCGCTGGTGAAGCGGCGGATCGCTATGACAGACGTGCAATCCTTTTCTACTGTGGCCTTTTGCAAGCATCCTGTGCCGCAGCATTTACATTGCTCGCTTTGCAAACGCATGTTTCCTTGCCGATGCTTTTCATTGTGGCAGGATTCTTCGGTGTGTCGCGCACATTCGGGATGCCTGCCGGGGCGTCCATTGTTCCGGCTCTGGTGCCGCGCGATGAACTTCCCAAGGCAATCGCCTGCAATTCCCTCACCGTTCAAGTCGGCATGATCCTGGGGCCATGGCTCGGCGGAATGCTCTGTGCCATCACACCAGCTCTGGCCAACGCGGCTTCTTGTGCACTTTATCTGGTGGCGACTGTCGCTTGGCTCTTTTTGTTAAAGATGCCGGTTGTCGCCAAACCGACCAATGGTAATGACGCATCACGTCTCGCGATGATTCGTGAGGGGCTCGCTCATTTGTGGAGCAGCAAGGTCGTTCTTGGTGCTATCTCGCTCGATCTCTTCGCCGTTCTATTAGGCGGAGTAACGGCATTGTTACCAGCGTACGCCAAAGATATTCTCAACATCGGTCCAGAAGGTTTTGGGTATTTGCGGTCGGCCTTCGCGCTTGGAGCAGGGCTTACGACGCTTGGACTTGCGCTTAAGCCCATTAAGCGCAATGCTGGAAAATGGATATTGGCAGGTGTAGCAGTGTACGGCATCGCAACACTTTGCTTCGCCATATCGCGTGAGCCCGGTTTGTCGATGCTCGCGTTGGCTGTCGCTGGGGCTGCGGATTCAATCTCCGTTTTTATGCGGCAAAATCTGGTGCAGATCGTCACTCCCGATGCGATGCGCGGTCGTGTCTCGGCTGTATCGAGTCTCTTCATCAGCGCATCGAATGAACTGGGCGAATTCGAAAGCGGTGTAGCTGCCCGTTTCCTTGGTGTCGTCGGTTCAGCCGTCTTCGGCGGCGTAGGTTCTGTCGCCGTCACCGCCCTATGGTCAAAAATTTTTCCCGCACTGCGCAAAGCGGATCATCTGAACCCGACGAAAAATTGAGTACAGGTGAGGCACCTCAACCCTTTCTTTTAAAACGCAAACATTACCCACTGCAAACGATGCTATTGACGCCGACTACACCGCCATTTACACATGAAGCCCTCGAAATATTATTTGAGAAGTCAAATTTCAAATCATTTCAGAAGACCGGTTTTATGTCTCACTATTGGGCTCCACTGATTTCCGCGTTTTCTGGAACTCGACGAAACGAGATTTTTTATCTAACACCGAACGACGTGCTTCAGAAATACGGGATTTGGATTATGCAAATTAACGCCAACGGTTCAAAGAAGGTACCGTCAGAATCAATGATCCGAGACCTGCCCATTCATCCTGCATTGAAGCGATTGGGATTTCTCGAATTTGTACAAGAGCGAAGACGAACGCATCCGAGTGAGAGGCTTTTCTCGGAGTACAAAGCCATCCAAGAACATGCCGGGATGGTCTTTTCGAGGTCGTTCGTGCATTGGATTAAAACGACTGTGAGTACGTTGCCAGACGAAAAGAAGCACCTGTTTGGAGAGGACTTTCACTTTCCGTCCCTTAGAGCTCTTTTTTCGGCCGAAGCGATTCGTTCCGGAATGGGCGAGAGGACATTCCAGGAGATGCAGGGATGCAGCAACGGATTTCGGCGGCCTCTTGATGAAGGCCAGGAGCAATGTGCTCTTACCGCCGCCGACGCCAAGATGCAGAGCATGGATATCGAATCGTATTTTCCGCCACTTTACACGTACGAAGAGCTTATGGCGTGACCATGAAAGTACCGATGCGGCTTGGCGGCATCATAATGTGCAACACCTGATATTTTTCATGAAAGTAGTCAGAGAAGCCTATATAGACCAGGAAAACGACGACCTCGTCGTCTGGCAATTACTGATTTTCCAGCCACCTCAGACCATGAGAGGAATAAATGTCCCTACTTTTTGAGCAAACAGAGATAAACGGCATGAAGTTGCCTAACCGTTTTGTGAGATCTGCAACCCACGAGGCGATGGCAGACCTTGATGGAACGGTAAAAGATCAGCTATTGCAATACATGGCTGAACTGGTCCATGGCGAAGTGGGGCTTGTTGTAACCGGCCACGCCCATGTGACAAGGGAAGGGCAGGCCGGACCCAGGCAGATGGGTGTGTATTCCGACGCAATGATCGACGGTTTGAAGCGCGTCTCCTCGATAATTCACCAAAACGGTGGGGTCGTGGCCATACAGCTTGCCCATGCAGGGAACAAGGGTATAGGGAAAAATGAATACACCGCCCTCGGACCTTCCGACCTGTTGAAAGAGGGGATTAAACAAGCAGCCGCAATGACAGTCGAGGACATCAAAAGAACGGTGCAAGCCTTTGGTGATGCGGCCAAACGTTCTGTGCAAGCTGGATTTGATGCTATTCAGATTCATTCGGCGCACGGGTATTTGCTGAGTCAGTTTCTCTCTCCTTATTACAACAAGCGTGATGACCGCTACGGCGGAACCCTTGAGAATCGAGCAAGGTTGCTGCTCGAAGTGTATGCAGAGATCAGGAGTAGGGTAGGGGCATCCTTTCCGGTGATGGTGAAAATTAACGCAGAGGATTTCCTTGAGGGCGGCGTCACCGTGGAAGAGATGGTCAAGGTTGCCCATCTGCTTGAAGATCGTGGCATGGATGCAATTGAAATGAGTGGTGGAACGTTTGAATCCGGCAGACTCATTCCTTCCAGGATGGGCACTGCAAAGTCGGCAAAGAAAGAGGTCTACTATAGGAAAGGTGCTGAGGCCTTTAAGAAGGAAATTAAGATTCCGCTTATTCTCGTCGGCGGTATTCTATCGTTTAACATTGCCGAAGAAGTTGTGGCTGCGCGACTTGCCGATTATGTGGCGCTCTCTCGGCCCCTTATCAGGGAACCGCACCTTGTTAAAAGATGGGCGAGTGGGGACAGGAGAAAGGCATCATGCATTTCGTGTAACAAGTGTTTTTCAACCCTGACTATGGAAGAAGCCTTGCATTGTCCGGTTGAAAAAGAACTCAAACGATGAAAAGATAACTGTCTAAGGCTTTGCTCTGTAATGATGCATGACTGCGTATCGTCAAGGAAGCTCAATGACGGGCAGCAGCAGTAAGCCGTCCAGTTGATCAAGCGTAGTTCCCTTGGACAAGGACAGCTCTTTGCCTGCTTCCAAGGTACTCAGGACCGTCCTTCCTATGTAGAATTTTTTTTCAGGGCAATCTTTGGGCTTGTAGCGTAATGCCCAGGCAGTTTGCAATACGACCGGTTTCCCTTCATGGAGGCCGATGTACAGCATGATGTGGCCTTTTTGATGTACAAGTGTCCGGAATGGTATCCCCTGCTCGCGGATGAGTTTTTCTTTGTTGGCGCTGGATAGGTCTGCCAGAGATATGAAGGGTCCGGAGGTGATCTGTTTCATTGAATTGCGTGGCAGCCAGATGCCGAATGCAAGAAAGAAGTCCCTGGTGGTAGCCGAGCAGTCGCGGTCTCGATAGAGTTCGCCCCAACCGTAAGGGGTTTTGAGGAGTTCGTTGCCGATGCGAGTCAACGCCTCAGGGGTGAATGGCAAGGGGTGACGACGTGCGTCATTCTTGGCAATACGTGCCGTTTTTAGAGCAGCTTGCTGACCGTCTCCAGCAACCGCCACCTCAACCAGCCAATTATCGGTCTCTTCCTTTACCAGCGGATAAAGCGTGCCGATCTTCGGTTGCGGCAATACGTTTCCCTGTTCAGTCTGCAGTATCGCAAAATCCCGTACGACAACGACCTGCGCTGCATTGACCATCCGTTTTCGAAATGATTCATCAGCAAACCTCACAGCATCAGGTTCCACCCAACCATTTGCATAAGATGTTTCGATGTACAGCCATGCCCCATCCTTTGAAGCATGCAGGATACGAACAGGTTCGTTGAGCTTTATTTCTGCAAACTGGAGCTGATCAAAGGGGAAATCATCAGGGGCCTCATAGAACGGCCGGATGGTAGGAAGCACCCGGATAAAAGTGGGTTTTATGACGACCCCCAAACGATTCATTGAAGGCAGTCGACCCCAATCTGCAAGTGACAAGAGTTTCTGGATGCGCTCTGGCTCAACATTACGCCGGTTTTCTCCATACCAAGTCTTGCCAGCGAATTCTTTTATCTCCTTCGTCACTATGCTAATATTGAACAGTGGCTCTGTTGCAGTCCACGGAGCAAAGTATCGCTTGCGAAACTGTTGTAAAGCCTGGGATTGCTCGTCGGTAGGCATTGAATCTTTGATTGCTGCAGCAAAGGGACGAATGTCTTGGGGAATCTTGCTGAAATCTTCTATCCGGTCAACCAATTCAAGTGGTTGTGAGCAAGTCGCTGCACTGGTTGCAAGCTGTTTTTTCTCCTGGTGCAGACTGTTGGTAGTGAGCGATGATAGGAACCAGATCATGGCTGCCACTGTCACTGCCGCAATTAATCCGGTGAGTTGCAAGTGTTTCATGCAATTGTCGTTTGTAAAGGGTAGGGTTTATCATCTGGTGTTCGGATAACGATGATGTAAATTTTAATTATCAGGGTGTCTTTAGTCAAAAGGATAAATGTCATGCTTCGTTGTAATCTGCCTCCGCTTTGTTTTTCATTGCTTCCTCATTTCACTGATTCAATCATATCCGAATGTAACCCTAGTTCAGGAGGGCAATTATGAAAACCCCAATATTCCTAGCGATGATCGTACTGAGCTGGGGTATCAGTCAGGCCGGTTTTGCCGCTAGCTGTGTGCAGGGGGAGAACACCCATATCTGGATTGCCCCGCAGGTGGTTAAAGCCGGAATGCCCGTCAAGATTATGGCGGTTTCCACTTCCGAGCCTATCACCGAACTGCTGTTGATCGATCCGCAGGGTGAAACACAAGCGTTAAAAACTACCGCTAATACGGATGGAATGCCTTGGCGCTTAACTGCGCAAATAGATTTACTGGGGAGTGGCCGTTATCAAGTTGAGGTGAAAGCGCACGGTAACTCGCTGGCGTGCCGGGAAATTTTTAATGGTGATAACGGCAGGGAAAAACCGGTATGGAATGAGACGTATGAAGCCTTTTATTCAGCCTGGATAGAGCAGATGTTTGACGGTCCGGTTGATGAAAGCGTAAGTTTTCCCTCTTTAGAACCGGTGTTGCGCGATCCTGAACGCAATTTTTTATACAATGCATTAGGTTTGCAGGAAGATAAAGGCCTTCCGGCAAAACCGGATTGTGCGGATTTTCCGTATTTTTTGCGCAGCTATTTTGCCTGGAAAAATGGTTTACCGTTGAGCTATCGGTTTTGCAATCGCGGCTCGGCAACAAAACCACCTTCCTGCGATTCCGTCATCATTAGAACGGATTTTGTGCAGAAGACAGCACCTTTGGCCACCTTTAAAGCGTTGAGTCACAGCGTAATGGATGCGGTGCAATCAGGCAATGGCCGTACGGCGCTTGCCAGTCAGGAAACCGACTTTTACCCTTTACCCTTAAAGCGAGAGGTGTTATGGCCGGGAACGATTTATGCCGACCCTTACGGGCATGTGCTGGTGCTCACCAAATGGGTCGACCAGACCTCAGATAGCCCCGGAATATTATTTGCGGTCGATGCCCAGCCGGATAATTCCATTACCAGAAAAAGATTTTGGGAAGGAACCTTTTTATTTGCAAATATCGCCAGTGCCGGTCCCGGTTTTAAAGCGTTTCGCCCCCTTGCGAATAACCGCCTGCTGACGAATAACGAGTTGCCGAATTATTCGATGGAACAGGCAGCCTTAAGTCCTGATGATTTTTATGCGCAACTGTATAAACTCATTAATCCTGATGGATTGAATGCGAAACAGGCGTACGAAGCGACGTTGACGGCTTTGGTAGAACAGCTGGAAACGCGCGTAAAATCAGTTGAAAACGGCGAAGCGTATTTTCACAAAGGCGGTTCCACCATTGCCATGCCCAATGGAGCGGCTATTTTTGAAACAGTCGGCGCGTGGGAAGATTTCTCCACGCCATCACGGGACATGCGTTTGTTGATTGCGATCAATGTGCTGCTCAAATTCCCTGAAAAAGTCCTGAGTTATCCGGAGTTGTTCAATTTGACCGCCGAATCTGCCCCGCACGTTAAAGTCGAGATAGAGCAGTTGCACGACAAACTGATTGTCGAGAAGAAAATTCAGTATATCCGCAGTACTGGTGAGCCTTGGGAGCTGTCAGTTGCAGATGTATTAGCGCGTAAATCCGCTTTTGAAATGAGTTACAACCCCAATGATTGTGTTGAGATCCGTTGGGGGGCGGAACCGGGAACCGAGGAATATGAAAGTTGTCGACGACATGCACCGGCTGCGCAGATCAAACAAATGACGGCAGTGCGTGAATGGTTTCGGGAAGCAAAACGTCCGGCGCGTTGAGTCAACTAACAGCAGACAGCCGGTCGAACAGGCAGCGTCACAACAGGCAGCGATTTCACTGAAACAAGAGAAAGTCGTGTTCAGGCGAGTGGAGCTATTTTTCTGGTTGGTGGTTCGTGAACATTTGGCAGAAAGAAGAGAGGTGGCAATTTTCAATACTGATTGATAAGAAAAGGCACTTTGTGAAGTCGAGTTTTACATTCAATTTCAAAATTTTAAGGACAGGTAGAATCAAATGAAACTGAATAATCTTTTCGCGTTGTCTGCTTTCGCAGTAGCGGCTATGACATTGTTTGCGTCGACTACTACCATCCATGCCGAGGAAGTTGGCTCTGTCAGCACGACATTCAAGATGCTCGGTGCAAATAACAAAATTGTCGTCGATGCATTCGATGATCCTGATGTTGCTGGGGCGACTTGTTATGTCAGCCGTGCGAAGACCGGCGGCATTAAAGGTTCTCTAGGAGTGGCGGAAGACACCTCCGATGCCTCAATCTCATGTCGACAAACTGGTAAACTGTCACTCTCTGCTGATGTTCGTTCTGGAAAGGATAACGGTGAGGTTGTCTTCAAGAAATCAACGTCCATGTTGTTTAAATCACTTCAGGTTGTCAGATTCTATGATCAGAAGCGTAAGGTACTTGTCTACTTAACATACAGTGACAAACTCATTGAGGGCTCTCCAAAAAATTCGATTTCGACCATCGTTGTTCCGGAAGGAGGAAACCTCATTTCACAGTAAATATATCCTGAAAACGCCTGCATATTGAGGAGAAGAGACTTGGAAATTTTTCAAGTCTCTTCTTTCGTTTCCGTCAAGCGTATCGTCAAAAAACCACGGTAACCAGAAACCGTGGCATCACCGACCTCAACGGTCCCTGTACGCCAATTTTTCCATAGGATTCCGGAGGTGACCTCACTAGGCCTGGTTGAAGATGCTCGTCTTCTTAAGCGGTTATATTTACAATACTTCCTGACGTGGAGTTACCTGACATTTTGCTGGCAAAAGACTGTAAAAAACCAGAAAGAGTTGCACTGCTGTTTGACTGTCCAAGGGAACTTAACAAATTCTGAAAACTTTGTTCCAGCTTACTGTCGGTAGAAGTTGTTGAAGAGGCTGATGACGAGGTTGATGACGAATCTGAGCCAGAAGAGCTTAACGATGAAATCAAACTTTGCAAATCAGATTGAATATTGCCGTGATGATGGTGATGGTGTGAACCAGTACTGCTGACGCTTGACGCGGTTGTGTCACCGTTACTATCGGTTTCTGTGCCGGATGTTGAACTACTTTGGGAGTGAAGAGCTGCCATCAAATTCTGCATGAAGCTGCCCATCGCCTGAGCCGTTCCCTGTGCGGATGTGGAGGACGAAGAATCCGATGCGGTTGCACTGCTACTTGACGTAGAACTCGAATTACTTCCAAGGCCAAGGTCGGAAAGCGATTGAAAAATAGCACTGAGGAAATCCCCACCAGATGGAGGCGGTGGAGGGGCCTGGGAGGCATCTGTCTGGTTTGTTTTCTGTGATTGGTTGCTGCTGTTGAGCTGGTTGATCTGTTGAAACCAATTGCTGCTTGATACGCTGCTGATTGACATTTTTTCGCCTCCCTATGAACATATTATTCAGCCTAATAAAACTGTGTTCGGCTGTCCTGTGAATTTCTCCTCGACACACATGCAAGGTGTATCTTCCCTTTTATCGGTCACCTTTTCGTTGTTCTTAAATTGAGAATTGTAAAGAGATTGTAAAGCCAGAGCTTTTGGCCACGATTTTTCGTCTTGGGGCCATACTTGAGGATAGTTGATGCCTCCCATGGGCAATCGGTAATCCGTCATAAACTCTATGGTCAGCAAGCGTTTTGCAGGGTAATGTTTGCGGGCCCCCCCTCTAGGGATAAAAGTCAGAGTAAAACTTTTTTGTCACAATCAGGGTAGAAGCCATGCCTGGAAAAAGAATTATAAAGATTGCCAATACAACTTCCCGCCGGATCGCCTTGCCGGCATTTCTCACCATTCTGCTCTTTGTCACGGCCATTTTCTTCATTTTCCTGCCACAACTTGAAGAAAGTTTCATCAATAGGAAAAAGGAAATGATTCGGGAGCTGACGGAAACGGCCTGGAGCTTGGTGAGTGATTATCGCGACCGAGAACTTTCCGGTGAACTGACCACGAGCGAAGCCAAGTTGCGTGCTATCCTGAGAATTGGCAAGCTTCGCTACGGACCGGAGAAAAAGGATTATTTTTGGATCAACGACATGACGCCGCGGATGATAATGCGTCCCTATCGTTCCGACCTGGAGGGTAAGGATGTTTCCGACTTCAAAGATCCAAACGGCAAATATCTATTCCTCGAATTTGTCAAAGTAGTGCAGCGACAGGGGGCCGGTTATGTTGACTATGAGTGGCAATGGAAAGATGATCCTGTCAAAATTGTACCGAAGATTTCGTATATCAAAGGTTTTGAGCCGTGGGGATGGATTGTTGGGACTGGTCTGTATATTGATGATGTGTATACCGAGGTCGCGGAGATGCGGAAAAACCTCTCTGTTCTATCGGCTGGGATTTTATTGATCGTCTCACTGCTGGCTCTTTACTCCATCCGGCTCAGCATTATTGCTGATCGGGAACGGGAAAGCCTGATGAAGTCGTCGGAGGAAAATAAGGAGCGATTTCGGAATTTGCTTGAAACAACCAGCGACTGGATTTGGGAAACTGACAAGGATGGCATGTTTACGTACTCAAGCCCCCAGGTGACGGGCCTGCTCGGTTATCGACCAGACGAAATAGTGAACAACAGTTTGGTCAATCTGGCGTCCCCCAATCAGGCAACCTTGCTCAGTCCCACCTTTACGGAATTGCTAGCCGCAGAAAAACCTTTCAACGGTTTTGAAATTACCTGCCTTGGAAAAAGTGGTCAAATTGTGGTTTTCGAAAACAACGCAGTCCCAATTTTTGATGATCGAGAAAATTTGCTGGGATACAGAGGGGTTGCCCGCGACATCACGGAACGAAAAATAGCCACGGAAGCACTCAAAAAAAGCCACGATGACCTGCATACTAGCCTGGAGGAGACGGTAAAATCATTGGCATCGACTGCTGAAAAACGTGACCCGTATACTGCGGGCCACCAACAGCGCGTTGACCACCTCGCCTGCGCGATTGCTCGAGAGCTCGGACTTCCCGAGCAGCAGATTGAGGGGCTCCACATTGCAGCCTTGTTGCATGATATAGGCAAAATTACCCTGCCCTCTGAATATCTCACCAAACCCTCCAAGCTATCCGGCGAGGAAAAAGCGATTGTCAGGTGCCACTCCGAGGTGGGGTATCAAATATTGAAAAATATACACTTTCCATGGCCGGTAGCTGAGATCGTTTATCAGCACCATGAACATTTAGACGGGTCAGGTTACCCGCTAGGGCTCATCGATAAGGATATCCATCTGGAGGCAAAAATTATTACAGTGGCCGATGTGGTTGAAGCTATGTCTTCCCACCGGCCCTATCGGCCATCGCTCGGAATAACCGTCGCGCTCGATGAAATTCGCGCCGGAAGAGGCATCCGCTATCACACCGAGAGTGTGGATGCCTGTCTTCATCTCATTCTGGATAAGAATATAGACCTCTCTGTTTCTGAGGGATAACTATGCTTCGAGGTATTGACTCTAACTTGTTATTATCATACCTGTTTTCATCAGGTGCTGCATGCACTGTATAGCATCGCAACTCCCTGGTTAAAATATTTATTCATTGAGCAGCTGGTTCAAGTTGTCGGGGCCGCTGCTTTCAGCTAAAAACCAGACAGAACCCTTTCGATCTTTCTATATAAGCGCTAGCTTAAAGAGATACACTATGGGTCGCCAGAAAATTAGAAAATTGACGTTGCGGACGTGGTCAGTTGCGATTTTTGCTATTCTGTTGATCGTATTGTTTTTTTCCTGGAAAAGTTATCGATTTCTCAAACCCCTCCCGCCGAAAACCCTGGTTATGGCCACCGGCATGGAGGGTGGGTCATATGCTGCCTTTGGTGAGCGTTATCGACAATTGTTGGCCCGCGATGGCATTACAGTTGTACTGCGGCCGACGTCAGGGGCTATGGAAAACCTGAGCATCCTCAAGGATATATCACAGACTGTTGGGGTTGGGTTCGTGCAAAGCACTGCTGCCGTTATCGAGGAAACGTCAAATGTTGTCTCTCTCGGCGGCCTGGCTTACACCCCATTATGGGTCTTTTACAGAGGGAAGGATACCTTTGACGATCTGATGTATTTGCAGGGTAAGCGGATCGCTATTGGACCGGACGGGAGCGGCGTAAGAGAATTTTCTCTCGAATTGCTGAAGGTTGCCGGTGTGACCGGTCCATCAGCCGAATTTTTTGAACTTCCGTATTCCGAGGCGAAACAGGCCATTCTTGAAGGCAAGGTGGATGCAATCATGACCTTCGGTTCTCCGGACAATCCGTTGATCTGGGAATTGCTTAACGCAAAAGACATTAAACTCATGAATATGAACCAGGCGGAGGCCTATTCCCGTCGTTTCCCTGACCTTGCAAATGTCATGTTGCCAAGGGGCATCATCAATCCGGGAAAGCAGAATCCCTTGTCCGACGTACACCTCTTGTCTCCTACAACAAATCTTATCGTCCGCAAAGACCTCCATCCAGCCCTCGTTTATCTGTTATTAAAAGCCTCCGTAGAAATTTACAGCGGTGCCAGTTGGGTTAATAAAGCCGGGGAGTTCCCCTCTATTGCCAAGCAGGATGACCCTATCAGCGAACAGGCGCAACGATTTTACAAATCAGGGGGATCGTGGCTCTATGCCTATCTGCCGTTTTGGGCAGCAACTTTCGTTGAGCGCATGACCTTGATACTTATTCCCGTGGGGATGATTATTTTGCCTTTGTTTGGGATCGTGCCATGGATATATACCTGGCAAAATCGATCAAAATATTATCCTTGGTATCATGAACTGAGGAAATTGGAGATGGAAATTCTTGAAAATCGGCTCGTTGAAAATGTCGAAATATATGCGGCCCGGCTTGATCGTATCGAAGACGCGGTCAGTCGTATCCGCACGTCCGTTGCCTTTTATGATGAACTGTTCATATTGAAAGAGCACATTCAGGTTGTCCGGTTGAAGTTGGATTCCTTATTCCGTTCATCGCGCTAAAAAAGTCGATGGTTTAGATATTGAAAATAGGTGGGGCAGGGCGAGGAAAGGGGGAACGGGTATCTCACGATTTTCTCAGAATCCGAATGTTCATTACGGCTGTTCAGAATTTAATGGTCTCGACTGCAGGTTCGTTTGTTCAAGTTGACCTTTATTGACACTTGGATTCTCAACTTCATGGTAAAGCTCAACCGAAATCCTCTGCGCTAAGTTGATTTCATCCCACGACATGTCTTTAAGCAAATCATTCCGATTCGTTGCTGCCGCGATGTTTCCCTGGCTAGCTGCGAATGAGTACCAAGCGTAGGCACGCACCTTGTCGATCTCTGTTCCGGTTCCGGTTGCATACATTAGGCCGAGATTGGCTTGAGCGAACACATCGCCATGTTTCGCAGCTTGCTGATATAATTCAAACGCTTTCGCATAATCCTTATCGCCGCCAAGGCCATTGAACAGCATGTAAGCAAGATCATTTTTTGCACTGTAATTGTCTTGGTCAGCCGTCAAACCCAGCCACCTCCTGGCTTCAACGTAATTTTTATCGATGTCTATTCCTTTGAAATACGCTTGACCGAGAATATTCAATGACTCGGGTGAAGATTTGCCATCTTCGGCGGCTTTCAGTATCCAGAGAAAGCCGTTTTTTCGATCTTGAAGCACTCCTTGTCCTTTATATAATTTTATACCAACACTCAGCTGAGCTTCCGCGTTACCCGATTCTGCGGACTTGAGATCTGACTGAAATTTCTTTGTGTCTTCAGCTCGCTTCTTCTCGTTACTCATCTCTGGGGCTAGTGGAGGTTTCAGTGTCTTTGCCGGAAGCGGCATCGGAGGCTTCACCGGGAAATTCAAATTGAGATTTGATTTTTTTTCCGGTTGTTTTGAGCCGGTCTTGTCCTCAGCAGGCTCAGGCGAAACAGAGATTGAGAATGTCTGCATAGGCTTCTTTACCGGCTCTCGATTTTTTTTAACGGGGCTCTTTTTTTCTGAGGCCTCCTTTTCTTCAAGCCATTTTTCAACGCGTTTCGAGTCGCTATTTTCAACAGCTGTTTTCGTATCACTACTAGCTTTCTGGGGCACAGCAGCCGGTATTGCCGCTGTATGTCGTTTCTGTTTTTTGGGCTTCTTTTTTTCAGACTTTTTCTTTTTTGATTGAATCTGTTCTGCTGGTTCCTTTATTTTTTGTATATCTGGCTGCATTTGTTTCGGTACACTGGGTTGCTCAAGAGAAGACCCCGGAACCAGTGGCAGCTCGTCAATTAAAAATTCTTTGTCATTAAAGATAGTTTCTTTTGATTTGGAAGCAGGCGTTTCGTCCGGAAGCTCAGGGGAAAGGTTCGCAGCCTGAGCGGTTACGGTTGTTATTGAAAAGAGAACGCTGAAAACGAAGAGCTTAAAAGAATTTCTCATGATTTTTAATCGGCGGATTCAACTCTGAAGTGCAACAGCTAATGGTGGCATTGTGTACTCACCTCTGTCCCGAATTATAGCGCATGCTGTTATATATCCCCGTACTTTTCGTGGTCGGTGGTTTAAGTCTATCGGCCACTCTTTTCCATTTGTTCTGTGGTTGTTTCGTACATCAAAAGTATTTTATAGAGGAGTAAAAAAAGAAAGTCGGGTCTGTCTGATTTGGAAAAGGGATCAGAAGACGCGACTTGTTGGAATGATCATTCTGGCAGAGCTGGATGGCTCCAGTTCCACGCCTCGGGCGTTAGTCGGGCATCATCCAGTGAAAACGCCAGAATGATTTTGGATCTTAAGTCGGGTCTGGCTGGCAGGTGGGGGGCTTTTGCCCTCCCGCTCTCTGGAGGATCATACCGTTGAGTGGCCAGAGACTCGACTTGATAGCCGGTCACTCTGCCCTGATAGGTGGCTCCCATTTGCACGTTCGAGTAATAATCGACACGCCCCACGCTATCGTCGGGCATCGTGGTCAGAATGACTCCGGCTTTGATGTAAATATATTGCTGGTAGAGGACTTTGACAACGTCTGTTTGACAATAATTATCAGGGCAAGCACTCCTTGGTTGCCGGTAGACTGTGACGGCAAGAACCAGTCGAATCTGCTATAATCCGATAGTAGAAAGTGGCCACAAGCTTGACCACCTCTGGCCTCCACGCTATCAACGTCAAGATATCTCAGGCAGATATCATCGTGGATGCTAAATAAAACGGATATTGCAATGAGCCACTTCTGCAAACAGAATGTATTCTGGACGGAGGTGAGGCGGTACGATTGAACACTTTCAATGGGTATAGATAATGTGCGATTTATGTACAAAGCATGGCGATGGCGCAATCTGGTATAAAAACGCCAAAAACTACGCGAATGATCTGATGGCTGATCTACGGCGAAGGCAATATATCCAGAACTTCCTTGAATCGACGATTGGTGAGGGCATCACTGGTTTGGGCCGTCTTGAAACTATCTTCGGCAAGAAAAAAAGGTTACCAGATCGACTTGTAAAAGCAATGGTGGCAAAAGCCAAAGAAGAACATTTTGGTCAAGTGGTACCTATCGAAGATATACGCACCATAATAGAAAAAGCCTCAACTGTGGTTCGCATGCCTTGTGCCTGCCGTTGGGCGGCTGGAAAAAAAGAGAAACGTTGTTGTTATTCCGTGAGTTATTCGGCTGAAACCTGGCACGAGGGGTTGGACATGGGATATTTTGGCAAGCCCCCTGATGAAGGCTTCGAGATCCTGGCCGGAGCCGAGGCTCTTGCCCAGATGGAAAGTCTTGAAGAAGAGGGAGCCATCCATACGATATGGACCATGATCACTCCCTTTATTGGTGCGATCTGTAACTGCACGACCCATGAGTGTCTCGGCCTGCGCACTCTGGCGATGAATGTAGGAACCTTGACCAGAGGTGAATATGTGGCTCAGGTAAATAAAGATCTTTGCAACGGTTGCGGTTTCTGTGAGAAGGCCTGCCAGTTTAACGCTATATCAAGTCAGGTAAAAGATTGCGGTGACGCTGTTGCGATAGTCATCCCAGAAAGATGCTACGGTTGTGGCCTCTGTCGTAGCCACTGCCCACAAAAAGCAATAGCACTGATTTGAGAGCAATGTGATGCACGTCACCGTGCAAGATCTGTACTCCGTACGCACAGAATCGATGTACCCTCAGGTGTAATATAGCGAAAAAGTGGGAAGAGGGGATTGAGCTGGCTTGTTGTTGACATCATACTGTTATTGACAGTATGATGTTTGAAACAGTATATGCAGTTTAATCACAAACAGAGTGCAGGTTATGTCATCGATCATTTTGCTCCTTTTCGCCCTCACCATTTCTTACCTCAAAGACGCAAAACGGACTGAAAAAGCGTTATTGATAAGTTATCGGTCGTTTATTGTCCTTGGTGCCCAATTTGTTAGGCATGGTTGGCCTGATAGGGCTCGTCCTCGCCCTAACCTCTCCCCAGGCGTTGCCTCGCCTATTCAGTGTGCATGGCATAACCGGGTTTTGATGGAACGGTTTGTTCCGATGGACGCACTCGCAACTCACTCCGTATCGTCTGCACGCCTTTCATTCCTGGCGACTCCAAAATAAGGACCTGATCCATGCGAAATACACGAAAAGGCCAACAGTACCGGCACACCCCCGCTTTTATCCTGCTTCTTTTAGCGCAGGCCGATGCCTATGGCGCCTCCTTGCTTAATCGACTCGAGAGCGAACTGCCGGCCTATCGAACTGATAGCGCTATTATTTATAGAACATTGCAGGATTTGGAACAGGCAGGGGCTGTGAAATCGTACTGGGATCATGAACAGAGCGGGCCAGGAAAAAAATGGTACAAAATTACTGAAATTGGCCGGAACATATTGAAAGAATACCGGAACGACATCGCCATGCGCCATCAGAACCTATCCTATTTTCTCAAGGTCTTTGATGAGCTTGGTGAAGGCGGTGCATAAAAGAAAGGTCGATACCGGTTAACAATCGTCCTGAATTGTTTCTTAATGGTGTTTTTATGGAAATCCAATCGAATTATTCACTGAATAAATGGAGGATGAAATGGTTGTAATCAAATACACAAACTGTTTGCAAACTGCAGTCTCGGTAATCTTTTTCCTTATTCTCCATGTATTTGTATTTGGACCACACCCTGCAAGCGCTGATCAAGGAGAGGTTAGCAACAGCGGTGTGCAAGCCAATGATTATATAGACAACATTTTTACCAGCCGAAAAGGGGTAATTCTTGCCGACTATCACCGTAAATGGCTCGATATTGCCTATGCCAACCAGTCTTCCCGCCAGATGTTGGATATCTATTTACCCGAAGAAGGCCGTGGTCCGTTTCCGGTCATTATCGCCATCCATGGCGGTTCTTTTGTCAAAGGTGACAAACAAGATTTTCAGATTGTTCCCGTACTGGCAGCCCTCAAACGCAACTATGCTGTGGTCGCGGTAAATTATCGATTAAGCCAGGAAGCAAAATTCCCCAGCCAAATCCAGGATGTCAAAGCAGCCATCCGCTGGATCAGGGCAACTGGCGGAAACTATGAACTGAATCGGGAAAAAATAGTTGTATGGGGCGACTCCGCCGGAGGGAATCTGGCTGCACTGGTTGGAACGTCAGAAGGAGTCAAAGAGTTAGAAGATGGTACCATGGGCAATCCGGAACAATCAAGTCGTGTGGATGCGGTAGTAGACTGGTACGGCCCTATTGATTTTTTATCCATGGGTAATCAATTGAAACAGATCAATCAAAGCCCGAGAAAGAGCAATTCCAGCTATATAGGCAAGTCCAAAGAAGAAGCACCTGAACTGTATACCTCAGCAAGCCCAGCAACCTACATCCATCCGGGAATGCCGCCATTCCTCATTCAACACGGCAACCGCGATCAAGTAATCCCTCTCCAGCAATCTATCGATTTTGCGACGAAACTGGAAAATATATTGGGAAAAGAAAAAGTAACCCTGGATATCATCGATAATGCCAACCATTTAGATGAGAAATTCACTGATCCCGAGAACATAAAAAAAGTGCTCGATTTTATCGATGCAGCTTTGAAATAGTTTTTTTCTAGTAAATCGATAAATTCATCGGAGGGAAAACCTCTATCTATTATGGTATAGAAGGCATTTGGGGCTTTACCAAGTCGCGCCGTACCCACTTCTGAGCAATGAAAAGCCACCTTCTTCTTGTATCTCGAAGAGTGTGCGTTTAGATTCGATCATCGAGAACAAAATCTGTTTAAAATAATACTTAAAATTATCCGACATTATTCGCAGTTCTTGTCATGACCCTTATTATGTGTATCCTCTATGCCCATCTTTGAACTTGCCGCAGCTGAACTATATCTTACCATCGATCCTGAAACATTAGGGTTTGTCGACACTTCTGAGTTAATTGAACAATCTTTGCCTTGGGTTGGTCAGTGGCGCGCGGAAATAGCCTCCCAGTTTGGGCTCGGAATGAATCAAGCAAATTACAACTTATTTGTGTTGGGCGAGGTTGGTAGCGGTCGCTCTTCGTTGCTTAAACAGGCTATGGCGGCCGCATCTTTACAAAGGGCTACGCCTCCTGACCTGTGTTATTTGCACAATTTTGATACTCCGGAACGTCCTTGCGCGCTTCGCTTGCCTGCTGGACAAGGTCGTCAGTTGCGGCAAAATATGCAACGTATGATGAAGGTTTTACTGGCAGAAATCCCGCAGCGACTCACAGGTCCAGATTTCAAGGTGGAGAGTGAGCGCATCGTAAAATCTTACAAGGTGGAGGAGTCAAAGGTTTACGCTGAACTTGAGGCATTTGGTGAAGCCCGCAGTTTTGCTATGCACCGTGAATCTGGTCAGATTCTCTTTTCTTTACGTGGCAAGAAGGGGCGTACGTTGACCGAGGATGATGTTCTCGCTCTACCGAAGGAGCGGCGTGCTGAGATATCTCAGGCTGAGCAGGAATTGGTTGCTGAAATTAGCCGTTATTTTGAAAAAAATCACTTGCTGGAGCGAGTGATGAGCGAAGCTCTTGCGGCGTTGCGTCGTCAGGTTGTCAAACCGCTGCTGGATCGTGAATTTAAAGGGATTCGTACTGTCCTTAAGAAACAGATTAAGGACTTTGGTAAGCTTGATTCGTATTTAGTTCAAGTAATGCACGATATTCTTAACAACCTTGAATTGTTCAAAACGTCGGAGGCCGACGATGAGATACGTAAAGAGGTGTTAAGTAAATTATTGTCTCGGTATCAGGTCAACTTGGTTGTGGATAACGATGGCTTGCTTGGTGCACCGGTGATCGTTGAAGATAACCCCCTGTTTCGTTCGCTGTTTGGTGGTATTGAATATAAATCTGAGAATGATATGCTGGTGACGGATTTTTCTCGCATCCGTGCAGGCAGCCTGCACAAGGCCCACGGTGGCTTCTTGATGCTGCATCTGCGGGATCTCTTAGCTGACGGTCTTGTGTGGGAAAAGCTGCAACGTTTCCTGCGGAGCGGGCACTTGAAGATTGAGGAACCGGGGACTGCTTTTGCGTCGATTGCGGCGGTTTCGCTCGAGCCCGAGGCTGTGGATGTTGATGTGAAGATTGTCCTTATCGGTTCACGCAAACTTTATTACGAACTGCAAGAAGGTGATCCTGAGTTTACCCGCCATTTCCGGGTTAAGGTGGATTTTGCTGAGGAATTTTCAGCCAGTGCTGATACTCGTCGTGCATCAGCTATCTTTGTCGCCCATACCTGTCACAAACTGCAGTTGCCCCATTTTTCCGCAGCCGCTGTCGCGCGTCTTCTTGAACAAGGGCATCGCGAAGCGGAAGATAGGTCACGCCAAAGCGCAATATTTGGCCACACCGAAGCACTTATAATGGAGAGCGCCGCGTTGTGCCAAGCGCGAACAGATCATATTGTTGAGGCGACTGATGTTGAAACGGCGCTGGCAGCACGCACATTACGTCACGACTATCCAGAGCAGCGCATGCAGGAAGCTATCGCCGAAGGCGACGTACTCATCTCCCTGCATGGTGCGCAAATCGGCCAACTTAATGGGCTGACCGTAATGGACCTGGGTGATCACCGTTTTGGATATCCGGTGCGAGTCACCGCGCAAACCTACGCAGGTGAGGACGGCCTCATCAACATTGAGCGTGAGGTTGAGATGTCCGGCCCTATCCACGACAAGGGCGTTTATATTCTACACAACTATCTATCGGCGCTGTTTGCGCACAATGCGCCTCTTGCGCTGAATGCCGCTATTGTATTCGAACAGGAATATAGAGGCGTCGAAGGCGACTCTGCCTCATGCGCTGAATTGTATGCATTGCTTTCCTCGCTGTCCGGGGTGTCGCTCAAGCAGGGCATCGCGGTGACCGGCGCGCTTAACCAACACGGCGAGGTGTTACCGGTAGGCGGCATCAATGAGAAAATAGAAGGTTATTTCAGAATCTGCTCCGCCGCGGGCCTGGACGGTAGTCACGGGGTACTGATACCGCATCGCAACCGTCGGCATCTGATGCTTGATCACAAGATAACCGAGTCCGTTGCACAAGGCATGTTTCACATTTACACGGTGGAGCATGCCACCGAAGGCTTGGAACTGCTCACCGGGAAATCTGTAGGTCGTGCTAATAACAACGGCGTTTATCCGCGAGGCAGCGTGTTAAGCCATGCCCAGCGAACCTTGTTGACCTACCGCAAAGCATGTTTAGCATCGGAACACATAAACGAAAAATGACATAGCCCTCAATCGGCTTGACGCAGAACAGGCCGTTGTTTATTTATGGCTAATTTTACTTTCCACTGTTGATGGCTGCGGCATTAAACGGACTGGATATCGATCTCGCATGCAATATTATTCGCCACAGAGATATCCTACAGTAAACCACTCTTAGCTTGTGCACTTCTACGTTGAATCCTCATTTCGGGGAATAAAGGGACAACATTATGAAAACGAAATATACGATTGGTTTGTCAGTGTTAGGGGCACTGAGTTACCTGCAGTTAGGCAACGTTGCCATGGCAGATGAAGATAAACCAACAGCGAGCTTCGCGGTTAGTGCCCTGAGTAAATATGTCAGCCGTGGTTTTGAACTCAGTAAGGACAGTATCGTCCTCCAGCCGTCTGCAACGGTAGCGTATAAGGGTTTTTCCGCAAACATTTGGGGCAATGAGGATACGAACGTCTATGTGCGGGGAGCAGAAGGCGCAGGCAGCAATAACTGGACTGAGACCGATTTGACCCTTGCCTACGATTGGACCTTGGGCCCGGTTGGTTTGACGGCAGGCTATATCTATTACAGCCTAATTGGATCGGACACCCAGGAGGTGTATGGCCGCGCCGCCCTGCACACATTGCTTACCCCAACCCTGACCGTGTATCGGGATTATGATCACTTTGCTGGTTGGTACGCTACCTTCGGTGTGTCGCATACTGTACCGATCACGGAGAAAATCAGTCTCAATTTGGGAGCACAAATCGGCTTCCTGGCAGCTGACGATGCGAGTTCCTATGCAAAGGTCAAGAGTCCCAACGAAGCCTACACGGGTTTCCATGACGGTCTGCTGTCGGCTTCCATGCCCATTACGGTGAATCAGTACCTCACCGTCACTCCGGTCTTGAATTACTCGTTTCCGCTAACCAGCAATGCTCGCGACCTGATTAAGGTCAACAGCCAGGAATTTCTTAACCGTGGTGTTGGTGGCGACAGTGACTTCATCTATGGCGGGGTCACCGTGTCCGTGGCCTTATAGGCTGATCGTTCGGCGCCTCGAGAGCGGGGCCGGCCTATCGCTTGGTCTACAACTGAGGTGTGCCCCATCCTTTAGCAGTCGTCGGACAACTTTTGTTGATAATCGGTCTGCCTTTATCACTGCGTGGGCATTACCGAGAGAGGGTGCATCATCTTTTTATTTTTGAGGAGAGTAAATCCACCTGCTCCCGGACGGAAGTATTGCGGGACATCTCCATAGTGATGGCCTTAATGGCATAAAGGACCGTAGAATGGTCACGGTTGTAGATGTTACCGATATCGGCAAGGGATCTATCTGTGTATTTTCTGGTGAGGTACATGGCTACCTGCCGGGGAAAGGTGACTGAACGTTTCCGGGAGCGGGAGTGGAGGTCTTCTATGCTGACTTTGAACTGGGTGCCGATAAGATCTCGGATGGATTCACCGGTGATCTCGACTGCGCTACCGATAAGGCCAAAGATCACTTCTTTGGCTATACTCAGATCCGCCGGAACATTGCGTAGGCGGGATTTGGCCTTGATGCCGATGATGGCACTCTCCATTCGTCGAATATCACCTCGCAGGTTATCCGCTATGTAGCCCACCAGATCCTCATCCGTACCCAGCCCGTGTATCTGCAGTTTATGGCGGATAATTCGAGCCCTGGTCTCGTAATCAGGCGATTCAATTCCTGTCACTAGGCCTGAGGTCATCCGGCTGCGGAAATCCTCGTCGATCCCCATAATTTTGTTTGGCGCCACTGCTGAGGTCAGAATTACCCGTCGTCCCGATTTGATCAGATAATCGAGAATATTGTTAAGTTCTTCCTGGGTTTTGTTCTTACCCGTCAAGGTATGGATGTCCTCAACGAGCAGCATGTCGCAGCTATTGATATATTTTTTGGAAAATTGCTCCATGGAGTTGGATCGAATACCTTTTACCATTTCTGCCGAAAATTGTTGGGCGGTCAGATAGTGTAAACGGGTGGAAGGAGCAGAGCGCAATACCTGATGGACTACTGCCTGGGTCAGGTGGCTCTTGCCAAGCCCGGTTGAGCTATTCATAAACAGGCAATTGCCATAGGAAGAATCACCGGTGGCCAGCGCTTGACAAGCAGCTCGGGCGAGCAGGTTCGATTCGCCGACCATGAACTGCTCAAAGGTGAAGGCAGGATGGAGTGAACGAAGACGGACGCCCCCATCGACGACCCCGGGAAGCCGGAGCTGTCCGGGTTGGCTGCTTGTAACCTGTGGGGTTCGGTTTTCGTTGACATTCAGTTGCACGGTGGCCACCTCGCCCAGTTCTTTGGCTGTGTTGCGGATGAGGTCAAGGTAGCGATCATTAACCCAAGCACAAAAGAATCGGTCAGGCCCAACGAGTTCAAGCGTTTTTTCATTCTGTTGCCGACATTCAAGCGGATCAATCCATAGGCCATATTCACTGTCCGATAAGGTGCTGTGCAGAGAGGTTTTGATCGCATTCCACAACATAAATGGTTTCCTTTTTTCTTCAAAAGTTCATCTCGATAGCATGAATCCGGTCGGATACATGCGGTATGATCTACTGAAAAACCGGAAACCGGTCAAAGGCAGTATGGGCTGATTTTATGCTGCGTACAATATATTTGTAAACATTCTAGGCTGCTCTGCAGGCATTAGTGTTTCCAGGGAGTAATACTCGCAACACACAACAACTGCGTTGAATTTAGAGTGTATTGTTAAATATTATATAATAACATGATGTTATGTGATAACTTAATAAGTTATCAACAGATTGTAAACAAGGTGGTATCTGCATTTATCTCATGTTTTCTAAAGATTACTGCTTAATGCTAAGATTCTATCTTAGCGAACAGCTGAAGCCTTTAACTCCTTTCCACTCCTTGATTACGTTGTGACCTCCACCCGAAGAAAAATTTTTCGCTATTTTGAGTGCTAATTTTCATGAATAATACCAGCCAGAAGTCAATACCCTTAACCTTGGCACATGAATTTCACGTCTCATTTCCGTTAGGTAAAACCTCGGCTTTGCGGGGGAGCAAAACAAGTTCGGTATCCCAAGTCGCCGGAACACCTCGGATGCTGAAAAAGACCCATCGATTACCACTGCCACCATTAGAGTCCATTATTTCCAGGCCTGGCTCGGGGGCAGCGTTATTTTATCAGTGCAACGCCTTTTCTGATACTTATTGAGTCTGCCGTCAGGCCTGGTATAGTCGGGCACAAAAAAAAATCCCCTATCTGGACACGCAGTGCTATGTTCCGTTCGGCAAAATTTCACTCCTTATTTTAAAAGTCCGCCATGCCCTTTTCTTCACTCGGCCTCTCCGAGCCACTCCTTCGCGCTCTTGATGAACTGGGTTTTACCACTCCGACTCCGGTGCAGCTGCAGGCAATTCCCGCAATTCGCTCCGGCAGGGATGTCATGGTCGCGGCCCAGACAGGAACGGGGAAGACGGCCGCTTTTGCCCTGCCGCTCCTGAAGCGTCTTGCCAGCGGCCCTAGGGTAAAGCCCAACCACATCCGCGCCCTGGTGCTGGTACCGACTCGCGAGCTTGCGGTGCAGGTTGCTGAGGCCATTGCCGCTTACGGCAAATATCTGCCGCTCAGGGCTGGTGTTGTTTACGGTGGGGTGAAGATCAACCCGCAGATGATGAGGTTGCGCAGCGGGGTCGATATCTTGGTGGCGACACCTGGGCGGTTGCTTGATCTTTTTCAGCAGAATGCAGTGAAGTTTTTGCAGGTGGAGACGCTGGTGCTTGATGAAGCCGACCGGATGCTCGATCTGGGGTTTATGGACGATATCGGTAAGATTCTTGGCCTCTTGCCCAAAAGACGACAGCGCTTGCTCTTTTCTGCGACTTTTCCGGATGCCATCCGCGCCCTTGCTGAAACGTTGTTGCAGCAACCGGTTCAGATAGAAGTTGACCCGCCAAACTCCGTGGTCAAAAGCGTGAAACAGTGGCTCTATGAGGTGGACAAAAGCAAAAAGCCGGATTTGCTCTGTCAGTTATTGCGCAATAATGATTGGCAGCAGGTGTTGGTATTCACCCGTACCCGAGTTGGTGCCGACCGGTTGGTACAGAAACTGGCCGGCAAAGGTATCTCGGCCCTGGCGATTCATGGCGATAAAAGCCAGGGCCTCCGTGCCCGCGCGTTGGCCGACTTTAAGGCAAACACCATCCGTGTCCTGGTTGCCACGGATATCGCCTCGCGAGGCCTTGATATCAAGGAACTTTCTCACGTTATCAATGTTGATCTGCCGAAAGTCGCGGCAGACTATATTCATCGTATTGGTCGCACCGGTCGGGCTGGGCTGGAGGGGGTGGCAATTTCTCTGGTCAGTGCTGATGAGGTCAACCTGCTCTCGGCAATCGAAACGCTTATCCGTCAGCTTCTGGTACGGGAAGTTGCGGCTGGTTTTGTTCCAAAACAGAGCGTGCCTTTAACCCGTCTGCTGAAGGCGCGCCCAAAGAAACCCAAGAAGGCGAAGCAGGTGCAAACCCCGACTCAGACCGAGCCTCAGAAGCCTTCAGATGATTGAGAGAGTGCCCGCAGCAAACCGGGGAACGCATCTCCCGTGACACATGTTGGGGGAACGAGTGGAAAACTTGATATTCGGTACCTGTGAGTGGCTATGTTGCGGAAATTCGATGAAAAACTGAATAGATTGGTGCTGGTAAAAATAAGAGGTGAGTGATGAAAACTGGTCAATTTTGTATTAAATGCCTAATGATATTTTTGTTTGCAATCTGTTCAGCTCCCCTCTTCGGTGGGTGTGCAAAACAGAAGGTATGGATAAAAAATGGGTTGAATCAAGATGAATTTGATCGTGATAGAGCAAGATGTGATCGTGAAGCTTCATCTGCAACTCAGATAATAGATTATGCCTATAGCACAGACCTTGAACGAGGTCTTGACCGTTCCATGGCGAAGGATAATCTAATAAAAAAATGCATGTATTCTAAAGGTTATAAGCTCGAAAATTAAGAGGGTTGTCTTGTTTCGGAGGCTAAGCTGAGACCCTGGCATGTTTGCCTTTGGGATTACACCGCAAACCCCGAAGGCCCTTTGTTTCTATATCCTTTTAATTATACATCAGTCTTAAACACGCCCTCCTTTTTTATCTATCTTGAAACCTTAAAAAGGTACTGTTTGCTCGCTAAAGATATACATTGCGAGCAAACAGGATCGCGTTCGTTCAGCGTGATGCAATTACCATACTGCAGAAAATCAAATTGCCCCCCGTCGTCCTCAATCAGGAAAATCCACATCGCTGTGTTTGCAATTGGAGCAACGCAGCATGGGATCCAATTCTTCGAAGGCAATTCGCCATTGTTCATTGCGAATCTGTTCTTCGAATTCAGGCTGGCATTCATTGCAGAGCCAACGGTCACTATTTGGGGTTACCCAGAGTTTCATTTTGCTTTCCTTCCCGTTAAGGGATTAAAATATTGATATTCAAGTAGTGTACATTTTAGCAGCCATCGGGGCAATAAGTAGCAGGAGCTACTTGAATGCCGGATCTAACCAGAACTCGATCCTCGTTCCGTCATAACACGAGACGGTCTGTTCCTTGTTGGTAAAAGTTGGTTGCGGTGAAAAAATTACGATTATATATGGTTTTGTTATGATTATGTATGTTTTCTTAGCTATTTTTTAAACTGTTGCACGCACTACTCTGTGACCTATCATCGACGGCGAACTCTGGTGTATTAAAGAGCCGTATGCAAAGTTTCTGTCACGACACGTACAGGGGTTCTTGAATCGGTGTTCGACGCATGTAATGGCCAACCAAGAGAGGGGGAAATATGTTTGAATCTGCAGAATTGGGGCACAAAATCAAAAAATCTGTTTATGAAAAGGAAGTTCCTCCCTTGCGTGAGGCGTTACTCAATACCCAAATGGAACTGACGAAATCAGCTAAGTTTTCGGTAATTATCCTGATCGGTGGATTGGATGGCGCAGGACGTGGTGCAACCGTCAACCTGCTTAACGAATGGATGGACCCGCGCTACATCCAAACCCATGGCATGGGCGAGCCCTCCGACGAGGAACTCGATCGCCCCATGATGTGGCGCTTCTGGCGAGCCCTGCCGCCAAAAGGGAAAACCGGTGTCTTTCTGGGCTCCTGGTACACCTGGCCGATACTGAACCGGGTCAATGGTAACACCAAGGAAGCCGATCTTGAACAAAGTATGGAGCGTGCCAAACGATTGGAAAAAATGCTCGTGGACGAAGGTGCCTTGCTGATCAAGTTTTGGCTGCATCTCTCAAAGGATAAACAGGAAAAACGTCTTAATGCGTTGGAGAAGAATCCCTTAACCCGCTGGAAAGTCACCGACCGTGACTGGAAGCACTTCAAGGCCTATGACAAGTTCCAAGAAATTCATGAAAACGTCATCCGGCACACCAGCACGGCTGAGGCCCCCTGGTTGATCGTCGAAGGCGAGGATGCAAATTACCGCAATCTTACCGTCGGCAAGGTTATTCTTAAGGCAATTCAAGATCGGCTGGATCAGGAGAAAGCCCCGCCGCCCAAGGTCCTGGCACCGCCTTTGATGCCTTCCATTGACAACCTGCACCTGTTGAAAACCCTGAACATGGAGCAGTCTCTGGAGAAGGAGAAGTATAAGGTCAAGCTGGAAAAATACCAGGGTAAGCTGAATGAACTGACGCGCGATCCCAAGTTCAAATACATGTCTGTGATTGCGGTGTTCGAGGGTAACGACGCGGCAGGCAAGGGCGGCAGTATCCGTCGCATTACCGGGGCATTGGATGCGCGCTATTATCAGGTTAATCCTATCGCCGCTCCCACTGAGGAGGAGCGCGCCCAGCCCTATCTGTGGCGATTCTGGCGGCATCTTCCGCGAAAAGGGCGTGTGACTATTTTTGACCGTTCCTGGTACGGTCGGGTGCTGGTGGAACGCGTTGAGGGATACTGCGCAGAGGCCGACTGGATGAGGGCTTATAGCGAAATTAACGATTTTGAGGCGCAGATGGTTAGGCACAATCTGCTCGTCGTTAAATTTTGGCTGGCTATTACCAAGGACGAGCAACTGCGAAGATTCGAGGATCGGCAGAAAACCGGATTTAAGAGTTTCAAGATTACCGAAGAGGATTGGCGTAACCGAGAAAAATGGGAGCAATACGAACAGGCCGTGTGCGACATGGTGGATAGGACCAGCACAATGCTCGCTCCGTGGACGCTGATCGAAGCCAAAGACAAGAACTTTGCGCGCATCAAGGTGCTGAAAACCTTGTGCGAAAAGATTGAAGCGAAGCTCAAGGAATTGTACGAAGAGGGGGTCGATTACCTGGATAAACCCAAGAAACGCCGCTGATACTGCCTCCGCGCGCATCAGTTATGAACGCACCGCACCAGACACACATCGATCAGGCCATCGCCCTGGCGGAACAGTGGCAGAGGCGCGCCAACCAGCTGCGCACCCGCGAGGAAAGACGCCGTCATGAGCAGATGCAGCGCCTCCTGAGTCATCCCATCGACAAGGTCCTGCTCAGCCGGATGATCGACCAGAGTTTTCGCTCCCGTGACCCTCAACGGGTGGCCGACCAGCTGGGCAGCCTGCTGCGCAAGCACGGGGTGCCGCATTTCCTCAGCCCCTTGGAGAAAGGCTTTCTCTCTCTGTTTTCCCGTGCCGACACCCGTCTGGCCGCCCTGGCCGTACCCCAATTGATCGCGCGGATGAGGAGCGGTAGCAGCCACGTTATTATTCCAGGGGAGCCCCAGGTGCTCCAGGCCCATCTCCACAGACGGCGACAGCAAGGCGTCCGCATGAATATCAACCACCTGGGCGAGGCGGTGCTCGGTGAATCCGAGGCGGCCCAGCGTCTGGTCACCTACATCACGGACATGGAGGATCCGGATATCGAGTACATCTCGATCAAGATCTCCACCCTTTGCTCCCAGATCAGCTCACTGGCCTTTGAAGAGACCGTGGCTCTTCTCAAGGAACGGCTCTCAGCCATTTACCACGCCGCAAAAAATAACTTTTTCACTCGGCCGGACGGAACCCGCATCGCCAAATTCGTCAATCTCGATATGGAAGAGTACCGGGATCTGGAAATCACGTATCGTGCCTTCATCGCCACCCTCGACCAGGAGGAGTTTCGCGACTATTCGGCAGGAATAGTGCTCCAGGCCTACCTCCCGGATAGTTTTGCCATCCAGCAGCAGTTGACCGCCTGGGCCCGAGAACGGGGCGATCGAGGTGGGGCGCCGATTAAGCTGCGCATCGTCAAGGGCGCCAACATGGAGATGGAAAAGCTCGAGTCCGCCCTCAACAATTGGCCGCTTGCCCCTTACGACAACAAACTGGAGGTGGATGCCAACTACAAACGGATGCTGACCTTTGGGATGCAACCTGACCATATCGCAGCCGTCCATCTCGGCGTTGCCTCCCACAACCTGTTCGAGCTAGCCTATGCCTCCGTGCTTGCCAAAGCCAACGGAGTTTCGCAATTTTTTTGTTTTGAGATGCTGGAGGGTATGGCCGATCATGTCCGCCGTGCCCTGCAGGAGACCGCAAGCGAAGTGGTGCTCTATGCCCCGGTGGCGAGCAAGGATGCCTTCATCAACGCCATTGCCTACCTGATCCGCCGCCTCGACGAAAATACCGCCTCCGAGAACTTCCTGCGCTATTCGCCGAACCTGCAGGTCAGTTCCAGGGAATGGACCCTGCTCAAAGAGGGTTTTATCCGTTCCTGTCTGCTTCAGGAAACCGCGTCAACCGCTCCCCATCGCGTGCAGGATCGGTCTCGGGAAACCTTTGCTCCGGAAATATCAACCTTCTCCCGGAGCCGTTTTGTCAACGAAGCGGATACCGACTGGTCGCTCGCTGCCAACCGGCGCTGGGCCGAAGGCATTCGTGAGCGCTGGATGAAGGGACAGGGTGATGAACCCCTGGAGATACCGCTGGTGATCGACGGCGCGGCCATTTTTTCCGGTCGACAAACCGTGGTGTGCTGGGATCCAAACCAGAATAATGTTGCGATGGGGCGCTTTGCCCTGGCTACCTCCGAAGATGCGCAGCGTGCCCTCCGGGTGGCGGCGGCGGATCCGGACGGCTGGCGCAATCTGGCAGGCCGTGAACGGCATGCGCTCCTTGCTCAGGTGGCTATGGAGTTGCGGCGGTCGCGCGGTGATTTGATCGGTGCTGCTGCCGCCGATACCGGCAAGGTCTTTACCGAGACCGATGCCGAGGTTTCCGAGGCGATCGACTTTACCGAATTCTACCCCTATGCCGTGGAGCTGTTCGATCAACAGCCGAATCTGCGGACCAAAGGAAAAGGGGCGATTCTGGTGATTGCCCCCTGGAATTTCCCCATTGCCATCCCCTGCAGCGGCATCAGCGCTGCGCTCGCCGCCGGCAACACGGTGCTCTTCAAGCCTGCTTCGGATGCAGTGCTCACCGGCTGGATGCTCTGCCAATGTTTTTGGCGTGCCGGGATCTCGCAGAAGGTGCTCCAGTTTCTTCCCTGTTCCGGGGTTGAGATTGGCCCAATCCTCACCGCCAGCCCCCTGGTGGTCGGCATCATCCTTACCGGCGGCACCGACACCGGCCTTAACATCCTTGCGCAGACACCGGGCGTCTCCTTGGCGGCGGAAACCGGCGGCAAAAACGCGACCATCGTCACCGACATGGCTGACCGCGACCAGGCCATCAAGCACGTTGTCCACTCAGCCTTCAGCAACTGCGGCCAGAAATGCAGCGCCACCTCGTTGCTCATCCTGGAAAAATCGATCTATGACGACCCCCATTTCCGGCAGCAGCTGGTTGATGCAGCGGCCAGCCTCAAGGTCGGCTCGGCCTGGCAGTTCGGCAACAAGATGGCGGCCCTGATCCGGCCACCGTCAGGTCCTCTCCTCCGCGCCCTCACCACCCTGGAGCCGGGGGAGGAATGGGCGCTCAAACCGGCTATGCTGGACAACAATTCTCATCTCTGGTCGCCTGGCATCAAGTATGGCGTGCAGCCCGGCAGCTTTACCCATTTGACCGAATTGTTCGGCTCGCTCCTCGGGGTGATGCGTGCCGACAATCTGGAAGAGGCGGTTGCGCTCGTCAATCAGACCGGCTATGGCCTGACCAGCGGTCTGGAGAGTCTTGATCTGCGTGAACAGGTATTGTGGCAGGAAACGGTCCGGGCTGGCAACCTCTATATCAATCGCAGCACGACCGGGGCGATGGTGCTGCGGCAACCTTTCGGCGGTCTGGGCAAATCAGCCCTTGGGCCCGGGCTCAAGGCTGGCGGCCCGAATTACGTCACGCAATTGATGACGTTTACTGAAATTGCTCACCCGCGGGTGGAGACGATTGCCGGCGATCACCGGTTGCTGCGGCTCGCCCAGGAATGGCGAACGCTGATCCAGTGGCACCAATGGCAGGACATCAAAGACGATATCGACCAAACCATCAGTGCTATCACGAGTTACCTCTATCAGATGGAGACGCAATTCGGTCGGGAACAGGATTATTTTCATCTGCGCGGCCAGGACAACTTCTTGCGTTACCGGCCGATTGCAGATGTAGTCATCCGCCTGCACCAAGATGACACCTTGTTTGCAACCCTAGCCCGGTGCGCGGCAGCTACTATCGCCGGCTGCGCCGCCCGACTCAGTGTGCCTCCTGGTCTGACGAACCGGGTCACCGCCTTTCTCGACAGCCATCACGGCCGCCGTTTCCTCCATGGGATGGTTGCAGTGCGGCAGGATGATGCGGAACTTGCTGCGTTGATTCCGACCATCGGCCGTTTGCGCTACGCTAGTCCTGAGCGGGTTCCCATTGAAATTTTTTCAGCTGCCGCGAAAACCGGTGTTTGTATTGCCAGTACTCCGGTCTACATGGAGGGGCAGATCGAACTGCTACACTATTTTCAGCAACAAACTCTCTGCAATAACTACCATCGTTACGGCAACCTTGGCGCACGATCCCTTGATTGACAGGCAAAGAGGGCTGTCGGCATTGAACCCTTGAATTGAAACTTGGCGCAGAGAAACAAACAAAAGAAATATGAGATTGGCTTATTTGCAAATGTTTCTCTGGTTTCATGCCAGCTTGCAAATAGTAGAGGTGTCAGCGATTAGTGTAAATAACTCGCCCATTTTTTTGAACTTTAATCCGCCAAGAGATAGGCCAGATAGCGTCAGAAATGAAGACATTATAGCGCACCATCTCGCCATTCTCTTCTTTCTCAAATATGTAGTCTGTACAGGAGGAGTCGAAGAATGTTTTGAGCTCCCCTTTGCCGTCATACTTTACCGACTCATCTCTGCCGAATACTGTTTTTTTAATCTCAATCGCGTGACCGTCTGATTCTATATTGTACGTTGCCATAATTTCACCCCTCCGATCCTCGGTACCACCACCAAAGAAATTAAATGCTATGGAGAGTCGCGCGAGTCTCTCCATAGTCCCCGGAGAGCGCCTACTTTTGCGCGTGATGCTGTTACTCAGTCCGGAAGCCAGCCCGTGCGCGCAAGTATAATCAGCTCTTGTTCAAAATGTACGGACGGTAAATGCAGTTGTCAATATCTACAAAGAGTGGGGAAGAGATTCGGGATGAACGTGTACTGGGCGCGTATGAGCACGGTTTGTGACGGGTTGTACCACAACACACCCTTGTATCTTATTTTTCTATGGTAGTTAGCTTTAGCTACTACCATACTGAGACAGAGGCAGCTTGAGCCCACCCATAAGGCTCAGACCTTGTTTTGTAGATCAAGCCCTTTGTCTCACTTCATCGCCAACCCAGACACTGAACGGTAGCCAAGGGTACGCCCCTGTATGTACAAGGCAAGTGGGCGAAGTTGGCCAATTTCAAGTGGTTAAAGATCATGGTTTATATCGGAATCGACGTTTCCAAAGCCAAGCTCGATTGCTCCCTGTTGATAGATACAGCCAGCAACAAACGAAAATCAAAATCCGTGGCCAACAGCAAGATCGGCATTGCCAACTTACTGGAATGGGTCCGCAAGCAAGGCGTTTTGCCTGCTGATCTCCATGCTGTCATGGAAGGGCACCGGCGTGTATCACGAACAAGCTGCCTTCGGTCTTTTCGATGCTGGCGTAACGGTTTCCATCGTCAATCCTGCCCAAATTAAAGATTTCGGCCGGGGCTTGGCAGTGCGCACGAAGACCGACGGGGTAGATAGCTTTGTACCCGCCCGCTATGGCGCGCTACTTAAACCGGCAGCATGGCAGCCGCCTTCTCCGGAAGCTCGTGTATTGCAAGCACTGCTCTCTCGCAGGGAAGCTATTGCTCAAGATTTACGGAGAGAACGCAACCGTCGGGAAAAAGCTGACGCAACAGAAACCCCGGCGCTTATTCGCCAATCAATTAACGACACTATCGACTTCCTGCAAAAGCAACTCACTAAAATACAGCAGGATATCGACGACCATATTGGTCGCCATCCCGATCTGCAGCACGACCTGGAACTGTTGATCAGTATTCCTGCCGTGGGAAAACAAGTCGGCAGCAACCTGCTTTCGGTGATGCGCCGTCATCACTTCAACTCAGCAGAACAGCTTGCAGCTTATCTTGGCTTGGTGCCGATTGAACGGCAATCCGGCTCTTCCATTCATGGGCGAGCTCGCTTGTCGAAAACCGGCCCGGCGCGGATACGGGCCGTGCTTTATATGGCCGCTGTTGTCGCCACCCGATTCAATCCACACGTCAAAGCAGTCTATGAACGACTGTTGGCCAGAGGCAAAACCAAAATGGCGGCGATAGGCGCTGCGATGCGCAAACTCGTCCATCTGTGCTTTGGAGTCCTCAAAACTCGTAGACCCTATCAAACAGATTATGTAAAAATCTGTTGACCGCCAAGACGGTATCTACAAGACTATTGTTTTAGATCATGGCCTGCCCCAGTTTATTGTACCAGTCTTTGAGTTAGTCCATCAGGCAGCTGTATAGGCATAAATGGCCGTTTAAATTCCATTGAACAGATTGCCTGTGGCGCTGGTGGACGATACCCCAATGAACTATGCGGACGGATGTGATTATACTCTCGCCGCCAGTTCTCGAGCAAGACTCTTGCTTCCAAGAGTGTTGTAAAGATTTCCCCGTTTAACAATTCATCACGAAGCTTGCCATTAAAGGATTCTATAAAGCCGTTTTCCCAAGGGCTACCGGGTTCGATAAACAATGTTTTTACGCCAATTTTACTCAGCCATTCCCTGACTGATTTTGCTGTGAACTCCGGACCATTGTCAGATCGTATATGATCAGGCAGGCCTTTCTCAACTATTAGATCAAATAGTTCCTCCAACACATCCTGGGCCGTTATCTTCCTGGCCGCCTTGATGCACAGGCACTCTCTTGTATATTCATCAATGATGTTCAGCATTCGCAACGGCCTGCCATTACTCGTTCTTGCCATGACAAAGTCATAACTCCAGACATGATTCCGGTGTTCGGGCCTGAGCCCTGATACAGGAACCGTCATTGAGCCACAGCCTGCCACGCTTGGGCTGTTTCTTGGGGACCTTCAACCCTTCTCTGCGTCAGATCCTCTCTACCCGCTTATGGTTGACCTGCCATCCCTCGAGCCTCAGCAAACCGGTTAGATACCTCCGACTACGAGACAAAGGGAACTTATTACCCAAATAACACTTGGTGGACTCAATAGCTTGATAAGTGCCTTCGCCACGACATCACTAAGTCCTAACAAAAAATATCCGACAGCTTGGTATGAAAACACGTAAACATTTGGTGTGGTGACAGGAAACCCATCAGCCGCAACACCAAATGCATTAATGTAGCCCTCATAGTATGCGTAACCTAGGAGGTAAGCGCTGGGAGGAATAATGCCGGCAGCGGCCACCATGTAAGGTGCAAAGCTGGTTTTTGTCTTCTTCTGTTGGTCGGTCATGGGTATGATTTAGTAAGTATAACGGTGAAATAACCTGCCGGCCGAGGGATTGCCTACTTTTTAAGAACGCGGTTACTTCCGGTCAGGTTTATTGACTTGTTATGTTTCATTCTGAGGCTTTAAAACATATTAGATGGTTAACCCCGCGGCTTCAAGAGCTTTATTCCAACCTCCGAAAGCTGTTTCATATCGATTATATTTAGGGTTGGTCTTTTTGAAATCACGAGTGGTAGGTACACGATTCAGCTCTTGCCATTTGTTGCGCAAGATTTCGATTAATTCATCTGGGCTGTATTTTTTTGTTGTTTGAGATTTTCTAGTTATTTTCGTAACGATATTGCCAGCAAGGCGCCATTCTTCCTGTTCTTTTCGTTTGGCGCACGCAAGCTTAAATGCTTTTTCTTTACCGTATTTATTTACAGAAAAACTTGTGGCACAAGGCTTGCCCTGCGCGTCCCTCCAGGAAACAAAGTATTTATTTGATTTGGCAGAAAAATGATACACCCCTTACACCTGTGTTGCTTTTAGCTACCCCCGTAATAGGTAGATGGGTGTCTGGAATACCAGCTTTTTCTTTTGTGTTTTTCATCCAGGATAAAGCTGTCAGCAAGGCAAGGTTTTTACCGCCAGATTTTGAATAATTAAAAAATTTACGATATGTCTTCTTATTGTAGTGAAAACGCACCATCCAACCATGAGGAGTTTTGTACTCCATACGGGTAATATTTTTGTACTTCATAAAACTATATATTGGAATTATAAGTAAAAGATTTGCGAATGTGGTGAAAAGCTTGAAAGGGAATAGCCTTAACGTGAGTTAATTAAACATTAATTGTACCACAATGTTGTATCTTCCTTCAACGGAAAGATTAGGCGAGCAAGAGGCTGCAGAAACATAACGGTGAAATAACCTGCCGGCCGATAGCTTGCAGCTTTTTAGAACGCGGCTATTTCCAGTCCGGTTTATTGATTTGTTATATTGTATTCCTGCAAAAACGAACTTGCGAATGCTACACTTTACCCTACCTCAACACGCACAGCCTGTTCAAGCAGGACATGCTACTTTTGATGTGGTGCCGGAAACTTTCATGCAAACTCATGATGGGTACCTACATGCAAATTCGTCGCGAACCCCAGTAAATACGGGCTTAGGCATGAGGGCGTGGTTTTAGAGACGTGGTGAAAAGTTTGCCGAAAACCAGCAGCATGAAAAACAACCCTTACCTCTGAGCAGGTTCATTTACTGAAAATGTACCAGATTAACGGGGTTGGTAGAAGCGAAACGCTGCTTGCCTCGCACGCACTCGCCGTAAAAGACAGCAAAAACAAAACAGCATTACACCAGGACTGAAATATAACGGTGAAATAACCTGCCGGCCGTGAGACTTGCAGATTTTAAGAACGCGGCTATTTCCGGTCAGGTTTATTGACTGGTTAGGCTGTTTAATTTGATCTATTTTGCTCCAAAGAATTGAAGTTCCTTTTTAATTTTTTCGAAACCATGTGAAGAAGCGCATGCGAGCGGCATGTTCCCATTTGCCGGTAAATTCGGATCTGCTCCATGCTCTAATAGAAATTTAACAAGAAGAAGGCGCAGATCTTCATCTTTCGCGTGAGGGGATGTGCAGCCAATTGCTTCGCTCAGAATTGTGTAATCAGAGGATCGTGAATTTGGATTTGCACCTTTTTCAATCAACAATTGAAGTGTTTGAAATTGATTCTTATTGAAAATACCTAGAGCTGAAAATATTGGGAGGCTTGGACCCAAGGAATCGTTTGTGAGGTTGGGGTCTGCGCCGGCGTCAAGCAAGACAGTCATCGCCTTGATGTCTCCATGTGATGCGGCAAAAGAAAGAGCAGGGTTTTGACGGTATATTGACATTGCATCCGGGTTGGCTCCATGCTGCAAGAGCATACGAATAACATCAAGTCCGTAGTCGGTTCCAATGGAAGAATGTGCATCCCTTAGCCTCAGAACCGTTACTATAGCCGTTTCACCCCTACAGTTGACTGCATTAGGATTAGCACCGTGCTCTAGCAATGCTTTAACTAATGGTAAATTTCTCTTTTCGACTGCCCAATGCAGCGGTTGTTGTTTTTGTCCTTTACCTATATAATTCAAATTGTTAGTAACTTTTAAAAGTTTTAAAGCCTTGCTGATTTTCCCGTTTTTTATCGCCTTGACCAAATCTGATTGATGGTGCGAAATCGCAGCACTGCACATGGGCCTCATTAGGCGTAGATGTCTCCATTCTTGGCCGGATAAATATTTATATTCGGCCCTATTAATACCACACTCATCTCTTAATTCCTTATCGTTAGCTCCTTCTCCCGCTTTCCGCCACCGAGTTGAATTGCTGCCATTTCCACAGAAGAATTCCCATCCGCTTTTAGATGTATATCGAACTTCGAATTTATTTAATTCGTTTACATCTATAAACTGATCTTGGCCTTGGGATTTATAGGTTGCCTCAATATTGCCATTCTTAACAAGATCTAGGGTTTGCATATCTGTTTCGAGGCTATAAAATCTGGCTTCAAGTTGTTGATTATCTATCCAGCATTTAGATTCAACGTCACCGCCTACAGTTATAATGTGTTTCAACTCTTTATTATCTTGTTTTACTACTCCATCATGTTCGGAAATTTCATGGGTTAGTGATTCTAGTACATTGTTCCAAATAACTTTCGAAGTAATGCTAAAATATTTGTCCTTATTGCAATCTATAACTAAAAAACTTTCTCCAAAATCTGCAAATGATATCAAAGGACAAAATATTAACATACATATGAACAATCTTAATACGATTAACATTTTAGTTTATCTTCGATCCATTAGAAGTCACGAGCCTATGTCCATTTTATTTTGAAACCCGGCAATCTGAGTGAGCTATTTGGCCAGCTTAACGGTGAAATAACCGGCTGGCCGAGAGCTTGCAGATTTAAGAACGCGGCTATTTCCAGTCCGGTTTATTGATTTGTTCGGCAATATAGCCGAGTTATTTGGTTTTTGGTCTATTCAGGTCGTCCAAAGACATTGTAAAATTGGTTTGTCTCATACTTGAATGAATCTCGCTCGTGGATTTCCAAAATATCTAGCAAGTCTGATGGTGACAGTGGCCTGCACGGAAGGTGCAATCGCTTGGTTTCGGTCATAACACGGATAAATTTCTGGTCAGTCGTTAAAAAAAATTCGATTTCATTAACTTCTGCCGTCCAAAGGTGAAAAGCATCTGGATATTGCTTCTCCGCAAGTCCGTTGCAAAGATCACGAAACCGCTGAACTCCACGAAGGTTATTCAGCAGAAATGCAGGGTACCGTTCTTGCGCCCATTGGCGGCCAGCAAGGTCTTCTACTTTTGAATTAAGCAACCAATTACAGAATTCAATCACCTGTTTTTTCAAGATATATTCGGATAGTTCCATTTGGGAGAAGAAAGACCTTTCTACGGCGGCGTCAACACGCTTGAAGGAAATGCCCGCAAATAAGTTTCCAAGAAGGTTCGGAGGAAATGAGCCAGGACGTTTCCATGCTTCATGTTGTAGTTCATTGTAAGTGTATAATTCGATCTTTCCTTCTTTTGCGATACGGCCGACTGTCGGAAGACATACAATCTGTTGCCGTTTCCATAATTGTTCAGCGTCGGGCAAAGGTCTCCGTTCGTACCCAACAATTTTGACCTCTTGGACGTTATCGCCCCAAACGACTTCTTGTGATTTGATGGTCCCTTGCAAGGAGTCGCTTAGACTATTGATACAGTTATCAAATAGAATAGTTATCGGGTCTTCCATGTTTAGACTAATGCCAGAGTAGTTCTGTTTCGCACCCAGGACTCTGTCGCCGAACGGTGAAATAACCTGCCGGCCAATGTGCTGCCCACCTTTTAAGAACGCGGCTATTTCCGGTCAGGTTTATTGACTTGTTCGGCGTTATCATTGTTCAGTATTCTTTACTCTGTGAAACCTCGCTCTTTCATGGATTCACTATTTATAAATTTTGCCATTCCAGTCTTCGTCTTCCGGAAGCCTAGTTTTTCATAGAAGCCTTCTTTGCCAGGGGATGCGTACAGGATGACGTTGCAATCTTGCAATTTAGATAAAATGTTATCCAGTACCATTCTACCAATCCCTTTCCCTTGGTATTCAACGACCACAGCACAGTCATATATTGCTGCCTGATAGGTGCCATCTGAAATAGCCCGTCCAAAGCCAATTAATGTGTCGGCGCTATAAAGAAAAACTTTTGCATAACTAGCTTCAAATGCCCTTTTATGCTTTTCAGGTTCATGGTAGGCCATACCAACTGACTTCAGTGTTTCTGATACTGTTTGCCAGTTCACACCGATGCAATCGTTTTTAACCGTGATTTCCATAAAATTTATCTAATTCCCAGTGTTGCCGAACGGTGAAATAACCTGCCGGCCTATGCGCTGCCCACCTTTTAAGAACGCGGCTATTTCCGGTCAGGTTTATTGACTGGTTGGGCGTTCTCAATAAAGACCCAGTGCTTTGAGGCTGGCCTTCCCCAATTCTACACGTTTGCTTGCATCGGAAGCTTGATTCATGTCGATGTTCAAGGCAAAGGTATACACATGACCATCCCTCTGTACCCACCCGATCCACCAGCCCAATCCAGGATTTGGATAATTGGCCCAACCTGTTTTGCCATACAGTGTACAGTCATCTTTCTGCTCAAGTCGGATAACCTCCCGAACAGCTGCTTGATGGCTTTTGGGAAAAGGCAATGCTTCTTGGGCCAGTCGAGCGAGTAGTTGTGTTTGTTCTACGGCACTGATCTCAAGCGGGCCGACCAACCAGAAGTTATCAATGACAGTTCCAACTTCTCTATTTCCGTAGCTCATTCTTGAAACATTATCGCGCATACGCTCAAGGCCAATGCGTCTCGCCAGTTCTTGGTAGATGGCAATGTTGGAGATGGCAATGGCATCGCGCAAGCTCATATCCTTTTCCCAAGCCTTGCTAGGTTGAGGCGATCCTCCATAAGGCAGAATTTCATCGACGTTCTTAACCGCGCCGGTGGACAACCCGATTAATGTATTGAAAATCTTGAAAGTAGATACTGGCGTGAACCGCTCATTGGCCCGTCTTTGATCGTGACCTATGAGGCGCTGGGTAGTGACGTCATAAAGAACAAACGTTCCTGCAACGCCAGCATCCCGGAACAGCTGGTTAACTTGCGGGCTTTCCTGCCAATCAAGAGCGTGCACCTGAAATGGGATTAAGAAAATGATGATGCTCAATAAAAGTTTCATGTCAATTCCTCCTTATTGCTGGATACGTAGACGAGCATGTATTTTAAGCCCAACGGTGAGCTAAGCCGGCCGGCCGAGGGATTGGCCACCTTTTAAGAACGCGGCTATTTCCGGTCGGCTTTAGCGACTGGTTGTGTTGTTTTCCTGCCAAAACGATTTTGCAGATTTGCTACGCATTATCCTACTGCAACCCGCAATTCGTTGCGAACCCCAGGAAATACAGGCCTCTTACGCCGGTTCTAACTCCAAATGTACACGTCTGCCTAGAGCGGTAGCAATATTAACCAGAGCATCCAATGAAAAACGCGAAACTCGGCCACGTAAAAGATCGTTGATGCGCGGTTGGGTAACACCGCAATGCAAGGCGGCCTCTGCTTGCTTCCAATCATTATTTTTGATGATGTTTGCGATCTGCCGCATCAGTTCAGACCTTGCCTGAAGGTTTGCAGCTTGTTCCGGTGTATCGGCAATTGCGTCCCATACACTGGTGAAGGTTTCGATCTCGTTCATTTGGAACCTCTTGTGAGTTCTGAATATCGGGACTTGGCAAGCTCGATATCGCGTTTGGCCGTGGCTTGAGTCTTTTTTTGGAAAGCGTGCAAAACGTAGACTGCACCAGCTAACCGGGCTGTATAGATTACCCTAAAAGTTCCAGAATCGTCCCAAACTCGAATTTCTTCAACACCTTTACCAATAGAAGGCATCGGCTTGAAATCGTCCGGGCTCTCGCCACGTTGAACCTTGTCCAATTGATAGCCTGCATCCTGCCGAGCGTCTTCGGGGAAGTCACGCAAACATTTGAGCGAGTCACCAAGAAATTTAATAAGTTTCATGAATTAATTATACTGATTCGGATATAAAAATCAAGGTCGAAATAATAGAGAAATTAGGCGTGAATTTGGGTGCAGGTCCCAGCTATTCTGGGGGCCTCGGCAGGGGGTGTTTTTTCGATGATTCGCACGCACTCGCTATAAAAGACTACAAAAACAAAGCAGTATTACACCGGGATCTGAAACATAACGGTGAAATAACCGGCTGGCCGGGGTTTTGCAGATTTAAGAACGCGGCAATTTCCAGTCCGATTTATTGACTTGTTAGCAAATATTTTGCAACGGTCTGATAATAATACCATTAGGACAAAGAAGGCGAAAATCTTCCTCAATTTCTCTGTCGTTTGTAGCGATAGCACCGGCCAACGAAGCTGCCAGGACATACTCAGTATCAAGCATTGAGTGTTCAATGTTTCGTAATACACGCGGTGTTGGTGTCTCAGGGACTCGGCATTGATACCTCTCGAAGATGCGAAGGCTTGCGAGCAAATTGCATTGCACCCAGCGAAACCAAGCCCAGTTAGGTCCGAGCAAATCGGGCTCGAGAGTCTCGGGTAGCGGCGATTCTGCACATAGCTGGGAATAGATTCCACGCACGCGGCTATAGTCGGTTGCCAGTGATCTTTTCGCTTCGGCTACAGTAGCAGGAAAATCTCGAAATTCAATGCCGATGAGTTCCGGGAAAAACTGATGGACGGCTTGGCACCTCTCAAGAAACGCTTGTGTATCAGCTTCAATGTGAGCTTGCCATTCTTGAAGGTCAGAGTGGACCTGCCCTTGTGGAATAGAGGACCCATTGCGGAGCTTTTCATTGAAAATGTATGTTCCTTCGATGCGGCGCTCGTGCAATGGAAGACAAGGTCTACGTTGTTTAAGTTCATACCTAAGAAGAGTGCCCACGTTCGGTATAAGTGCGAAGGAACCAGGTTCCTCGGGCACCTTTGAGAAACAACGAACCTGACTCTTCGCCTTAGTTGTCATGAGTTCCAAGAACAAAGGCTCGATGATCAGCGCCTTGTGACTAGTGAATAACTCTCGAATTTGCAAAGCAGGTGCACCATCGAGGAAACTTTTATCGACAACTATTTCGCGCATGGTTTGTGGTGGTTTCCAGATAGCCGCACTTTAACTAATTGAAATTACGTTTTTCATGTTTCTTTGATTTTACCACCGATTTTGCCGAAAATCTGCCAGAAGTTACTTTATGAAAAACCCCAGCAAGACTGCGTGGAGCGCTAACGGTGAAATAACCTGCCGGCCGAGGTGTTGCCCTCTTTAAGAACGCGGCTATTTCCGGTCAGGTTTATTGACTTGTTAGCCGTTTGGGTAAGCAGACTCAAATTTCTCTCCACCATTCAGGCGTTCAATAAAACCAAGAAGCCCCGAGCTGCCGCCCTTAGCAAGCCAAGGGCGCAACTCATGCCCTGCCGCTGAATAGACAGGGCGAATTTCAGTTTCTCCCTTTGCTTTGCGTTCGGCGTTCATCTTTTCGCCGTACCGTCCGACGGCATCGACCCACTGCCTCACTGACTTATAGGTATGTAATTCTTCAGGTGTTGGGCGAGGGATGTTGGACGCGACCAGGAATTGCCAGTGGCTCTCGGAGTGCTCCGGTGCTTCACTTACTGCAACAGCTACCCCTTCATCAAACCACTGCGGCAAATGCCACCATGCGTTGAATGTGAGACGAGAGCGTATTTCAGCGTGCGACCATTCGTGCGCGAGGAAATGCCAGCTCAGCCCTCGGGGTGAAAGTAGAATGCGATTACCATACACTTTGGCTACAGAACCGCGCCCTCCAAATGCTTCATAGCACCCTTCGCTAATACACGCATTGACTATTGGACGCGAGTTCACGCTCCCGTAGGCGGCATGTATTGCGTTTTCTGCTTTTTCCATAGCCTCACGAAGTTTGCCCCGTGTTTCTTCGTCTGTGCCAGCCTCAACATAGATGCTTGAATTAACTGGAGTCAAACCAAACATCTCAGGCGCAAAGAGTTTTCCTCCTTGGAGATTGCTGCAACCGCCGATGAGGCTTGCCGTTAACAGGATAACGATGATATTCAAATGACGCATAAGTGGTTAGGCTTCCAAGTAATTGTGTTGTAACTGTTTGAAATTACGCTATTCGAATTTTTTTGTTTTGGCCACCAAAATTGCCGAAAAATGGTCAATATTTACTTCATGATAAACCCCAGCAGCAGGCTGTGTGGAGCGCTAACGGTGAAATAACCTGCCGGCCGAGGTGCTGCTCACTTTTTAAGAACGCGCTTTATTCCGGTCAGGTTTATTGACTTGTTGGGCAGTTAACTCTTCTTATGGAATGAAAACAACAGGATCGAAGCGTACGAGATCTATCGGCTTGTTCGCTGCAATGCTTTGTTCGCTGAAATATCTTTAAAACTACCAGAAACATATTTATGCAGTACGCTGGATACAAGCGACTGGTAAGGTAAGCCTTCTTCTATTGCTCGACGTTGCAACGCTTCCAAGTCACGACTCGAAATCCGGATATTTATGCGTTTATCTTTTCGAATTGCTTCCCCGGCTAATTTGGCAAGCTGAGTTCGTCGCTCGTCTGTTAAGTCAGATTTATATTCACCAGCTTCGAACGCTTCCAGCAATTCTTGGTCTTCTCGATTTAATTTATTCTTATTCATACGGCCCCCTTTAAATAATGCTTTGTAGCCTTTCGGCTGGGGATAACGCTTTTTAGAAAGATTTCGTCTTCATTTTCGACGTAGGGAACCAGCCAAGCATACTCATCAATTTCGACTACAAAAATGCGCTGATTTGGATACTTGCTGTCGTTTGGATGAGCTAGGTCGTCGAGTAGGCTTCCGGCTTGGAGTGCAAACAACACGTCCTCGAAAGATATGCCCCGTTCAACCATTAAGAGCTGGTTCTTTTCAGCGTTCCAGTTAATTTGCTTCATTGGATAATGATAACACTATGTGTGCCTATTGTCATTATCTCGTTTGTTGTTACAACTAACTTAGGTCAGAAAACGGGGAGGGGAGTAGCCATAAAACCACAGGAATTGCCCAGCCCAACGGTGCGATAACCGGCCGGCCGAGGGATTGCCCTCTTTTAGAACGCGGCTATTTCCGGTCCGGTTTATTGGCTTGTTAGCCTTTGTATGGCTCCCTATCTGGTCATCAGGTTGGTTTTCCCTTCATTGCCCCGATAGAGATGTCGATTCTTGTATTGCCATTGTTTTCCTCAAGGCGGTTGTTCGGACGCTCAGTGCCGGCTTGAGCGGATTGTTAGCGTGAATATCCATTGCAAAAATTCGGTCTACAGGACTTATTGTTGATGATACCGTATTTGACATTACATGCGTATATATCATTGTTGTTTCAGGGCTTTTGTGGCCCAAGAGTTCTGGAATTACTCGGAGGTTAACACCATCCTCTAAAAGGTGGGTTGCAAATGTATGCCTAAATGTATGTGCGGTTACACGTTTATGAATACTGGCCTTTTTTGCGGCAATTTTTATAAATCTATTTATGACGCTTTCGTCTAAATGCCAACGACCCGAATTTCCCGTCTCTTTGTCATGGAATATTCCATTTGCAGGAAATAAGAATTGCCAAGAAAAATCCTTACCCAAATTTTTGAACTTTCTGCTCATTCGATCAGGAAGAAAAGCTTTGCCATACCCCATAAGCATATCCTGTTGATGAATTCTATTAATTTTGAATAAATGTGTTGCTATTTCTTCTTTCATTGAAGCAGGCAAAATTGTGTACCTGTCTTTGTTCCCTTTTCCTGCAATTACGTTTATGCGATTTAATTCAAGGTCTACATCCTTAACCCTGAGATTTAGAAACTCATTAATTCTCAGGCCAGTTCCGTATAAAAATTTTAATAAAAACAAATAAGGATTGTCTATTTCGTTGAATATTATTGAAACCTCATTTTTGCTAAGAACAATTGGAAGCCTCTTGAATATTTTTGGCCGAATAGCATTTATTTTTTCTGAAAGCTTAATACCGAGTACCACTGCTGTCTTATAGATTTTCCCACAATAAAATCTGCGGAGAAACAGCACGTTGGACAACGGTTGGTTTAAAAAGTTCGATTAAATTCCTCTTGGTGAAGAGGTTGAGTTGGAGCACCCG